>Ga0213828_1000539_pt1 | contig 35670 bp, 24 predicted proteins | sample MC6MC0897MG_FD_180664 | JGI IMG/M metagenome (GOLD analysis project Ga0213828, IMG submission 180664) | Enriched soil aggregate microbial communities from Iowa State University, Ames, United States - MC6-MC0897-MG | ecosystem: Environmental > Terrestrial > Soil > Unclassified | place: USA: Iowa...
ATTATTGTACATATCTGTGTCCAATTCTTTGGTTACACGTGCAGTTGTTACACCCGCTGTCATAGAACCACTTACATTTAGTGCCGTACGACCCATGTCGATTAATGGCTCAACAGAGATTAAAATACCCGCAAGCGCAACTGGTAAATCAAGAGCTGATAAGACTAGAATTGCTGCAAATGTTGCACCTCCACCAACACCAGCTACACCAAATGAACTAATTGCCACTACTGCAATCACAGTAATGATGAACACTGGATCAAGTGGATTAATGCCAACAGTAGGCGCAATCATGATGGCTAGCATCGCAGGATAGACACCGGCACAGCCATTTTGACCAATCGATAAACCAAATGAACCTGAGAAGTTCGCAATTCCCTCTGGTACACCTAGACGGCCAGTTTGCGTTTTAATGTTCATTGGCAAAGTACCAGCACTTGAACGTGATGTAAAGGCAAATAATAGTGTTTCTGCGGATTTTTTCAAATACGTAAATGGATTTAGACCACTTAATGTTAAGATTAATAAGTGTACTATTAACACAATAAATAGTGCTGCATAGGATGCAATAACAAATTTACCTAAATTATAAATTGCCCCAAAATCAGATGTTGCTACTGTACGTGCCATAATGGCAAGGATACCGTATGGTGTTAAACGTAAAACGATTGTTACAACACCCATTACTAATGCATAGATGGCATCTAGACCCTTCTTAATCGTTGCACCCATCGCTTCATCCTTACGTGCTACACGTAAATAGGCAAAGCCTAGGAATGCTGAAAAAATTACGACAGCAATCGTAGATGTTGAACGAGCTCCCGTTAAATCAAGGAATGGGTTTGCTGGGAACAGCTCAATAATTTGCGTTGGTAAATCTGGTGCAGCTAATCCGGAAGTTTTTTCTTCGATATATGCACCACGCTCAGTTTCTGCATCACCTTGCATAATTTGTGATGCATCTAAATCAAATACAGTTGCTGATAAAATACCTACTGCTGCTGATACAGCCGTCGTACCAATTAAAATGGCTAAAATGAGTGCAGCCATTTTACCAAAATTTTTACCCACCTTCATTTTTGTAAAGGCGATTAAAATTGAAATAAACACTAATGGCATAGCAACCATTTGTAGTAATTTCACATAACCCGTACCGATAATATTGTACCAAGAAGTCGTTTTAGCCAATACCTCAGAATCGATACCATAAATTAAGTGAAGTCCAAGACCAAGTGCAATTCCTAGACCTAAACCTGTAAAAACACGATTTGAAAACTTAACGTGTTTTTTGTTCATAAAATATAAAATTCCAACGAACACGAGCAAAACGGCTACGTTAAGAATTATTTGTAATGTAGACAATGGAAATCCTCCTAAGATGCTTAATTAAGATGTAAATCGAATTATATACCCATAATCCCTATAATTCAAGTATGTTTTATTCAGATTAATAATTTCCTAAAATGAAAGCGATTCCTTGTCTTTGATTATGCCCCAAACACGAAATATAATAAATTTAGTTTAACGTTAAATCTTTTTACTTTGAGAAAGAAGTTCTTTATATAGAAAATACAAGATAAAGACTGGTAATGGTGTAGTAATAGGAAAGAAATATAAAATGTAATACATTCAATTTGAATTGAACAGAATAAATTCGTTTTTACAGAAAGTCCTTTATGGCCAAATTCTTTATAATTACGAACCCAGCTTCGCATGGACAGAGCTATCTGATAGATCATATTTTGAGTAAGTAAGTGGTATCCTAGATTACCCTCAAAATACTCTTTTATCATCTTTAATTTCTTCGCTATAGTTTGCCATACTAAAACACTCCAAAAGTTAGTTTGTTAGCTCTAACTTTTGGAGTGCAGACCCATTAATGAATGAGGTAGGGTTCTTCTTTGTATTCATTAATTAAATAACAGCTTCCTGAAATCTTTTTGCATTGTTTTTTTACACGCGTCACAGCATCTGACAATTGCTCGACAGAGGTGAATTGTTGATTTTGATTGGTAATCACCGCGATTGATAGAGATGTACATCTAAAGGGCTCTAGCTTCCCCATTCTATTATGAAATTGTAATGAAGCTAAATCCTCTGGATTATAAAAGTCTAAAATTTGAGCATCGAACTCATTTATAATTTTTTCGCAAATAGGAAGGGTATCAAAATGAGGGAGAATTGCGACAAAATCATCTCCTCCAATATGCCCTAAAAAATCTTCTACACCAACGATATTTCTTTTCAAAATATCTGTTAAATATAGTAGGATTTTATCTCCTTTATTAAAACCGTACGTGTCATTATAGGTTTTAAAATGGTCTAAATCGAAATAGATTAAGCTATACTGTGGTAATACCAACGCTTCTTCTAGTTTTTCATCAATTAATTTATTACCCGGAAGGCTACTTAATGGATTTAAGAAGCTTGCAATAGCTACTTGGGTATCTACAAGCTTTAGTAATAGTTCGCGAATGCTAACTACCCCAACATATAAACCATTTCGTGTAACTATAACATCATCATATAAATCTTCTGGAGGTCTACTCATTGCAACTGTGCTAACTTCAGTAATAGGTGCATGATGTTCTACCATTAAAGGATTGTCCTTAATAACAAGCTGGTTTTGACGTCCCATAAATAAATTATAGCCATAACGTGTACCAATTTTTTGATAGAAATGTGTGCGTGTAATATGCCCAATTGGTCTCTCATCTCTGACAACAACAACACTGCGCAACGATAGATTATTAGTAAACAGTAAATCCACCTCTCTGTTTTTCACAAATTCATCAATACAAGGAACAGTTTCAATGACTTCCCCTATCTTCATGGTCACCCATCCTTATTTCCCCCAAATGTATTTCCTTTGCGGGCTTTCCTATCACATATCCTTGGGCATAATGAATACCTATTTTATGCAAATATTCAAGCTCCTCTTGCCGCTCTATACCCTCTGCAATAATTTTTGTTTCTACCTGCTCTGCATATCCCATCAACAATGTCACAAGCTGTTGCTGTTCACTATTTTGATCGATAAATTGAATTAATGAGCGGTCTAGCTTAATAAATTCGGGCTTTAAATAAATAAGTGTTTTTAGGCTGTTATAGCCTGAACCCATATCATCCACTGCAATTCTATAACCCTGTGATCGATAATGTGATAACACACGTTCAAACTCTACAAAATCTACCACTGCACTACGCTCTGTAAGCTCAAATACAACCTGCTGCGGTTTAATTCCCAACTCCTTTAACAATTGCAAGGTTTCACCACTATGATATTTCTTATCTAGTAGTACATTCGGATGTATATTTAGAAAAACTAAAAAATCTCTATTTATCAAATCTTCGGGTAATCTCTCTTTAAAACGCTGCAATGAAAGGTTACGACAAAAGCATTCAAATAAAAAAACACAGTCAGTCTGTCCAACGAATTCATAAAACTGATCGACATTTGAAAACAGTTGAGAAGGCTCTGGACGATTTAGCGCTTCAAACCCTAAAGTCTGCATAGTCTGAATATCAACAATTGGTTGAAAATAAGTATGTAAAGCATTTTCTTGAATAATTTGCTTTAATATCTTTAAACGTTTTATAAACAATGTATTGTTTTGATGCTGCTCGTATAGATGCTTCAAATAAGAAAATACATTATTATTTTTTATGCTTTGTCTCACAACAGACTCCATTCTTGCACCTCTTAAATTGGTTATTATGATCTATTGTACCCCTTTATTGTAAATGTACTGTGAAGAGGATGTAAAAAGAGGTAGCCCAAGCACTAGATTTCTATCAAACACACTCATTGCTCTCTTAAAAGTAAGCTTTTTTAATTATTTTTAACCATAGTACATTTTTCGCAATATACAAACTATTCAAATATAATTTTGATATATTTCATAATTAGTGTATGCTTGTAATAATAGTATTTTATTAACTTTTATAAAAATTTGTTCTTAGTAGGGAAACCTATTTAGATAAAAACTTTTTTTCCAAGGGAGGATCCTGTTAATGAGCTTGTCTATTCAACAAATATTGGAGAACAAAGGAATTACACCAAAATCTGAACACCTTGAACAATTAAAAATACGGTGGGAAGGCATGCAGTCGCTTCGAGGTAATTTAGAGGGAATCGCTATCGATGACGCTGATATTGCTATCCGTAATCTCCCTGGAGGTGATCATATTGACAACTGATTTACATTTAAAGTCTGTTGAAGAGCTGGCACCTTTACTGGAGGCTAAAAAACTTTCTCCTGTGGAATTGACGAAATCAATCTTAGATTTTGCAGAAGAAAGTCAGCCAAAGATTAACGCATATATGGCATTTTACCGTGAAGAGGCCTTAGCACAGGCACAAATTGTAGAAAAAGAGATTTTAAACGGACAGTACCGTGGAATGTACCACGGGATTCCAATGGCTTTAAAAGATAATCTGTATTTTAAAGATAAAATTACAACGATGTCTTCCAAGATTCATAAAGATTTCGTATCTGGCTATGACGCGACTGTCGTAGAAAAGCTTCGTGATGCTGGTGTGATTTTCACAGGAAAATTAAGCATGCATGAATATGCTTGGGGGATTACTAATAATAACCCCCATTATGGACCTGTTCGCAACCCTTGGAACTTAGAGAAGATTCCAGGAGGCTCTAGTGGTGGCTCTGGTGCAGCAGTAGCAGCAGGAGCTAGTGTTGCCTCATTAGGTACTGATACTGCTGGTTCTATTCGAATTCCTTCATCAGCCTGTGGAATTGTTGGCTTAAAGCCTACCCATGGACGTGTAAGTAAGTATGGCTGCTACCCGCTTGCCTGGAGCTTAGATCATATTGGACCTATGACTAAGACAGTCAAAGATGCGGCAGGTATGCTAGAAATTATCGCCGGTTTTGACCATAGAGACCCTACTTGTGTAGATGTCAAAACTGAGAGTTACAGCCAGCAAATCACAGGCGATGTAAAAGGTTTAGTTATTGGCATCAACGAAGATTATTTCTTTAATCGCGTTGATTCAGATGTAGAAAAGGCTGTGCGAGCAAGTATCCAAAGCTTAGTGGATCAGGGTGCAAAAGTTGAAACTGTTCGTATCCCTTCCCTGCAATATGCTGAATGGGCTGAGCTGGTTACTTCCCTTTCAGAGGCTGCAGCCATCCATCATTCAGATTTACAAAGCAGACCACAGGATTTTGGTGATGATATCCGTCTGTTATTTGAGCTAGGTGAATTACCATCTGCAGTGGATTACTTACAGGCTCAGCAAGTGCGTCGACAAATTAAACAAGAGTTTTCACAAATATTTAATCAGGTAGATGTATTAATATCACCTACATTGCCTGTAGTGGCTAGTACTATTGGTGATAATTTTGCCACTTTAAATGGTGAAAAGGTTGATTTAATTGACAATATCATTCGTTTTACAGGCCCAAGTAACTTAACAGGATTACCTGCCCTTTCCGTCCCTTGTGGCTTTAAAGACAATTTACCAGTAGGCCTACAAATTATAGGACCTGCCTTTAAAGAAGGTCTTATTCTGAATGTTGGCTATGCCATTGAGCAAACAAATCCACTGAAAAATAAAAAGCCTAATATTTTTGCAAACCTTTAAGCATTAAATATTTTACTAGAAATCTGCTGATTGTAATCGTCAGCAGATTTTTTTCGTTGAAATCTGTGATTCATCAATTCTAATAGAATTTTATTGACAATTACTTTTATAATAAGTAGTAGAAGCTCAATCCCAAGAAAGGTTGCTTGATATCCTTATGAACGTGGAGAACTTTTTACAACTACCTATTACAAAAGCTTTTACAGTCGTTGCTGGTCGCAATGGATTACATAAATCAGTTCAAAATGTTGAAATTCTAGACTTTGAATTTTCACCTGATATTCAAACTGTGCGTGACACAATTTTCACACCAAATAGTGTTGTGTTAAGCAGCTTATTATTTGCTAAGCAGCAGCCAGAATATTTATTGAATGCAGTGAAAAATCTTATTGAGCTCGGGGCAAGTGCTTTAGCTTATAAGCCTGTAATCTATGAAGATTTACCAGAGGAAGTTTTAATGTATGCGGATAAAAACAATTTCCCAATATTACGATTTGGGGGAGATGAATTTTTCGAAAAAATCATTTTAGAGACGATGGCCTATGCAAAAACACAGGATTATTCATTTTTTTTAGAGACGATGATGAGACGTCTTATCGAGGAGGATGTCCCTGATGAACAAATCAAGTCCTTCTTACAGCAAATCAATAAGCCCTTTGATAAATATGTATTTGTCGCAAATATTCAAATACAAGAATATGTCGAAAGTCAATGGATGCAACCCCTATTTCAATTAGAGCCCCTAATGAAATCTGGGATGATTTGTTCATATAAACAGAGTCTCTTCGTTTTATTTACACATTCATCTGAGCAGTTTCAATTTGAAAAATTTCTAAATGAATGGTTAGGGATGTATGCCATTTCAACTGAATCATTAACCTTTGGCTATAGCAGTTGTCATGTAGTTCAATCGGAACTAGCCATTGCTGTTCGTGAGGCTTACTATGCACGCATCATGGCTGAAATCGAAGCAATTCCTCATCTTCAGTACCAAACCCTTGCATCAGACGGTTTGTTAATTGAATTACATCGTAAGGACGCTAAATTTGCTATGGACTATGTGAATAGCTATCTAGGCCCCATACTTGAGGAAAAGGCTGATCCAGATTTAATTAAAACCGCCGTTACCTATATTACAAAAAAAGGGAATATCAAAGAAGTGGCGGTTGCTCATTTTTGCCACCCAAACACTATTCGCTATCGAATGGCAAAAATTCGTCAGCTATTAGCACCTATGGAAAATGAATATGTTTTCTATGAACGTCTGGCAGCAGCCGTTAAATTGTACTTATTACATAGCAAAATGAATAATTAATTAGCAGCTTTGGAATAAGTACAAAGAAACGCCTGAAAATTTAGAATTAAAATCAAAATAATTTTCTCCCTCTCATGCTATTCTAGTAAAGTTAGGAGGAAGAAAGATGAAACAATATATGGCTGACGGTATGCTTTTAGTTACAGCTATCGTTTGGGGTAGCGGATTTGTTATAACAGCTATCGCTTTAGAATATTTAACAGCTTATCAAGTAATGGCAGGGAGATTTATATTAGCTGCCATTATACTAACAACAATATTTGGCTACAGATTAAAAAAAGCTTCAAAATCAGTAATTTGGAAAGGGATTATATTAGGCACCATATTGTACATTGCCTTTGCTCTTCAGACTGTTGGTTTACAATATACGACCCCATCTAAAAATGCCTTTTTAACAGCAGTCAATGTTATTGTTGTTCCACTAATCGCATATGCCGTCTACAAACGTCGTATAGATGGCTATGAAATTATTGGTTCAATTATGGCTATTGTCGGAATCGGTTTTTTATCACTACAGGGCTCATTGACAATGAATATAGGAGACGCACTTTCCTTAGCATGTGCTGTTGCATTCGCCTTTGATATTTTCTGTACAAACCTCTTTGTCCAAAAGGAAGATGCCATAGCCCTAACAATTATTCAATTTATCACAGCATCATTATTAGGTATTCTGGTTGTAGTCAGTCAAGGTGACATCCCTACTACGCTTGAAAAAGAAGCTATTTATTCTATTATATACTTAGCTATTTTTTCAACTACCCTTGCCTATCTATTTCAAAATGTGGCTAATCAATATACTTCTGCTACAAAGGCTGCAATTATCTTGTCGACAGAATCTTTCTTCGGTATGGTATTGTCAGTCATATTCTTACATGAGGTATTAACAGGTCGCATGGTTGTAGGTGCGATACTAATTTTGCTTGCTATATTAATTGCAGAGGTCAAACCCGCTCATCCCAAAAAAAGAATGATGAAAAGCTCTCGCTAGAACTTTAAAATAGTTTCAGTCTTACTGAAGCTATTTTTTTATTTTGGATGACTAGTCATTAAGCTGGTAGTAATACCCACAACAAATACTGTGATAATGGACAGCATCAATGTACTAGAGGATAAAAGGAGCCCTCCTACAACGATAACAATGGAATCAATCATAAATATAAGAATCCCTACATTAATGCCAGTTTTATCGCATATGAACTGCGCAATTAAATCTGTACCGCCAGTGCTTGTCTGAAATCTAAGCATTAAACCTATCCCAAACCCCATAAGAATCCCACCTAATATGGCACTATAGATGGCTTCTATTTGAATAAGATTGCGAACAGGCTTCAATAAATCGATAATAAGTGAAGAGGCAATTAATCCATGTATACTATTGTAAAAATACGCTCTATATTTATACCAAGCTATTATAAAAATCGGAATACTAATGATGATAATCATTAAGCCGATTTTTAACTTGTACAAATAGTATAAAATAAGTGCTATTCCTACAACGCCCCCATCTAAAATTTGATAGGGCGTTAAGAATAAATTAATTCCTAACGATACAGCAGTACTTCCTATAAGAATAACCAGGCCTTTCGTAAAAAAATACATACAACCCCCCTCCGGGACTTAGCATGTAAATATAGTATGAAAATTTTAATATGAACATGTTATCAAATACGCCTTTGTACAAGAATACTCCCAATTTTTTTATCGAGTCCGCTCGATAAAATTCTTAATAATAGGTACACTTAAAAAATTTCATTCTTCTACTTAACAATCAAATCTTATTCCTTTATTCTCAGTATATAGTTGTAAATAAATGAAAAGAGGTATAAATATGGAACATGCACTATTAGAGCGTGTAAAGAATACACGCTTACATTTAAGAAAATCTTTGCTAGCTACTATTTTTGAAGAGTTTGATGTACAGAGAATGAAATTAAGCGAAAAGCAACGAAAAGAAAAGTATGATACGATGCTAGAAAGTCCCTTCCGCTTCTTCCGCGGAAGTGCCTACTTATTTTATTTTGATGTGACAAAATCCCCCTCTATCTTCCATACCTCTGATGTTAAACCTGCATGGATACAGGGTGATATGCATATGGACAACTTTGGCGCCTTTCAAAATGAAACAGGCGACATTGTGTTTGATGTTAATGATTTCGATGAAGGCTATGTTGGCTCTTACCTCTATGATATTATTCGCATGAGTGTTAGTATTGCACTGTATCTTGAGGAGCAGGGCTTACAGCAGGCTGCCCAGGAAACAGCTATTCATCATTTTTTACATAGTTATATTCATCAATTAAAACGATTTCAACGTAAGCAGGACGATCCACTGACACTAACATTCACTAAACAGAATACAAAGGGGCCGATTAAAAGAGTGCTGAAAAAGCTGGAAAAACGGCAACGTTCACATTTTTTACAGGATATAACATATATTAACGATGCTGGTCAGCGTGTTTTCCAATGGAATGATGAAGTACAGCCCGTCTCTGCTGAGGAATACGCTGCTATTACCACTGTATTACCAAGCTATAAAATTAAAGATATTGCCATCAAATACGGCTCAGGAACAGCATCTATAGGCCTGAAACGTTATTATATTTTAGTTGAGGGTCAAACAGATGCATTAGGAGTAGATGATTTAGTGCTTGAAATGAAGGAGGTTCGCACAGCCATTCCAGCTTACTTTTTGCCATATAATGAGGTATTTTGGGAGAATTATAAGCATCAAGGGGCCCGTGTAGTCAGCACTCAAAAAGCAATGCATCATCTAGAGGACCCACATCTTGATTATGTTACAATGGATGGTCAAGAATACTACATTCGAGAGCGCTCTCCTTATAAGAAAAAGGTAAAGCCGAAAAACTATCGGGATTTAGAGGATTATATTACAACTGCTGCAACTATGGGCCAAATTGCCGCTAAAATTCATGCCCGTGCCGATGTTGATTACTCACAGGTTTTCACCTACCATAGTGAAGAGGAAATTTTAAATGCCATTGGAAAAGAGCGCCGTGTATTTGTGGAAAGTAGTATTTTACAAGCAATGCGCTACAAGGAAGTCGTTTATACTGATTTTGAATTATTTAAAGAATGGGTTAACGAGAAGTTTCATAATAGTTAAAAAAGACCTCTGCTAAAAAAGCAGAGGTCTATTTTGTGGTAAATCCCATTATTTTTGCCTTACCTTCATTCGATTTAGCAAAAATCCACCTTTAAATGATTTAGGCTCATAAGAAATAATAAACGCATTTGGTTCAAATTGCTCCACGATTTGAAAGAGCTCCACCTCGCGATTTCTCTTTGTTAATATTTCATATTTATAGCGATTACTATCTCGTCCTTCACCAACATAGATGGTTACAGCAAAGCCTTCATTCCGCAGGTAATTTATGAGCTCTTCGTTTTTATTCTGAGTATTGATAGTCGTATAAACGTAGCCAATCGCAAGTTTTCGTTCGATTTTTGCACCTAAAAAAATACCTAGACCGAAACCAATGGCATAAACGACCATGGCTAACATACTTTGTTTTCCACTAAAAACTAGTGAAAGGCCAAATACATACACTAACATCTCCATCATACCGAATAAAGCAGCAAGAAAAGTAATATTTTTTACCAAAAATATTGTTCGTAATGTTAGAAAAGGCACATAAACCAATTGAAGTATTAAAATCAGAACTATACTTTGCATTTGTAAGAGACCTTTCAAAAAGTAATGGATATACTCTATATATGTTTAAATAAGTAGTTACATTCTATAAAAAGCTAACATGCCGTTTATTTAGCAATTCCCGATTCATTTTATTTCAAACATCTACATGGACTAAATTCATCGGATTTAGTAATTCTTCAGCTTCTTCCTTACTTAGCAAACCATTCTTAATAACAATTTCTTTAATGGTTGCATCTGTTTTAAAAGCTTCGGTTACTATTTTATTTGCCATTTCATAGCCAAATAATTTAGAAATGACAACAGATATCGAATAAGAGCTTTCCGCGTGCATCTGATTTATTGCCTCATTTATTTGAATGCCCTGTACACATTTATGATTAAATATAGGAATGCTTGCTATTAAAAGCGAAAATGCATCAAATAAATTTTTCATAATAATAGATTCCCATATATTTAGCTCTAGCTCTCCTCGATCAACAGCGATTGTAATCGTCTGATCCTTCCCATATATATCAAAACAAACCTGCATCATCATCTCTGGAATACACGGATTGATTTTCCCAGGCATAATGGATGAACCTGGCTGTACAGATGGAATAGTAATTTCAGCTAAGCCTGCTCTAGGTCCTGAGGCAAGTAGTCTAAAATCACCTGCCATTTTAGATAACCCACTACACAATCCCTTTAAGCAGCCAGATATTTTTATATAACTATCCGTATGCTGTAAGCCATCAAAATAATCTTCTATTTTGGTCACTGTCATTCCGGTAACTTCAGGTAAATATTGGTACATCGCTTCAATATAACCTTTCGCAACGCCTAAGCTTGTACCTACTGCAGTAGCACCAATCACAAGTTTTAAACAGTCTTGTTGGACCTTTAGTAATTCTTTCTTCTGTCTTGTAATAAATGTTAAATAAGCATTAAATTGCTGACCAAAAGTCATTGGGAGAGCGTCCTGCAAGCAAGTTCTAGATAATTTAATGCTTGATTGAAACTCATTGACTTTACTTTCTAGCGTATTTTCAAACTGTTCTAAGTGTTTAATCAAGTCCTCCAAATAAAGATAGCTAGCCATTTTCATAGCACTTGGCAATACATCATTTGTGGACTGAGACATATTCACATGCTCATTTGGATGTACACAAGTATAGCCTTTTTCACCAGTAATAATTTCATTCGCTCGGTTGGCAATGACCTCGTTAACATTCATATTTGTTGAAAGTCCTCCGCCACCCTGATAAATATCAACAGGAAATTGATTTTCAAATTTTCCTGCTAAAATTTCATCTGTCGCCTCTACAATGGCAGCTTTGATATGGTTATCAAGTGCTTCAACATGATGATTTGAAAGTGCTGCTGCTTTTTTTATATAAGCCATAGACTTTATGAGGTAGGGGTAACTTTCAATGGTTCTCCCTGAGATAGGAAAATTCTCTAGGGAACGCATTGTTTGGATACCATAATATACATCGGAACAAATCTGCATTTCACCTAAGAAATCTTTTTCTATACGCATCTTTTAATCCCTTTTCTTCTATTATGAATTTACATCAATTATGCCTCGGCATAATTGAGTCCGGGATCGGCTTTGTGCTTGTACAAAGAACTCCTTTCTGATCCCGTGATCCGCCGGAGGCTTTACCTTCTTTCAGCAAGTGTTTGGACACCCACTGAAAAGGAATCTAAACCCGCATTCATCTCACCATCTATAAAGGTGGGAGACTTCTGTACCTGCCGCTACGCTTTCGGTACAAAATACATTTGCTAATAGAAGTTAAAACTCTATGACTGCTCGACCAACATTGATACAGCTACAATCATGGAAGGAATCAAATGCTTTATTAATTTCATCAAGCTTAATACGCTCTAAAACTAGCTCGTCAAGCTTAAACTTCCCATCTAAATATAATTGTGCAATCATTGGGAAATCACGGAATGGCTGTGTATCTCCATAGAAGCTTCCTTTTAGTACCTTTCCAACCCGATGGAATCCACCAGCAGGTAAATTTAATTTCTGCTCTGGATTAAAGGCACCCACTACAACCACAGTTCCACCTTTACGTGTTATTTTCCACGCATTTTCAGTAGCAATCGTATGTCCTGAGCAGTCAATTGCATAATGGACACCCACACCGTTTGTAATTTCCTTGACAATTGCTTCAATATCTTGATCTTTTGTGTTAATAATGTGTGTTGCGCCAAATTCCTTAGCAATTTCAAGATTGGCATCTTTTACATCACAGGCAATTATTTTAGCTGCACCTGCTATGGCAGCTCCTTGTATTGCATTTACACCAACTCCACCAATTCCGAAAATCGCTACTGTGGATCCTGGTTTTACACCCGCTGCATTAACTGCAGCCCCATAGCCAGTAGCTACACCACAGCCAATAAGTGATGCTTGTGCAAGTGGCATTTCATCAGGTATTTTAATACATGACATCTCTGGTACAACCGCATATTCAGCAAATGTTGAAAGTAACGAATTATGATACACCTTCTCATTGTTCATACTTAATCGAGAAGTACCATCCAATAAGGTACCATCAAACATTGGTCCAAATGCAGATTCACAAAGATGGACCTTTCCTGTTACACAAAATTCACAAGTACCACAGTAAGGTACCCAACTCAGCGCCACCTTATCGCCGACTTTCACATTCGTTACACTTGAACCAACAGCTTCCACAATTCCTGCACCCTCATGGCCAAGTATGGTTGGCGTTGGTGTTGTTGCATCACCCAATGCATTTAAATCACTATGGCAAATGCCTGTAGCCGCTATTTTTACTAACACTTCATTGTGCCTTGGCTCCGCAAGCTCTACTTCTAAAATTGCTAATGGTTTATTTATTTCTGTCATAACAGCAGCTTTCATTTTCATGATGATTTCCCCTTACGATATCAAATTAATATGCAAACCAAATTGCTCTTGTTTTGGTAAAAGCAGATAAAGAATGGATGGCGTATTCTTTACCCCAACCACTTTGCTTGACGCCTCCAAATGGACTCGCAAAATCATAACAACCATATTTATTAACAAATACCATACCTGCATCTAATTGATTGGCTACACGGTGGGCACGTGATGTATCACCTGTCCATAGACCCGCAGCTAGGCCATAGATTGTGTCGTTCGCCATTTTAATCACATTTTCTTCTGTATCAAAAGGAATGATGCAAAGTACTGGGCCAAAAATTTCTTCCTGTGCAATTTTCATATTGTTATCTACATCGGCAAAAATAGTTGGTTGTACAAAATAGCCTTCTGCATTTGTACCCATTAGATCACGCTCACCACCAGCAACAATTCTTGCCCCCTGCTCTTTGCCGCTTTCGATATAGCTTAAAATTGACTCCATATGCTCTTTTGATATTTGAGCACCCTGCTTGCTGTTTGGATCAAACGGGTCACCACATTGATAATTTTTTGCATAGTCAGCAATCTTCTCGACAACTGTATTATAAATAGCATTCTGAACAAATAATCGTGTTGGTGAAGAGCACTTTTCACCTTTATGTGTAAATAAACCATAGAAAGAACGTTCAATTGCACCCTCTAAATTTGTTACGTCCTCAAAAATGATGTTCGGTGATTTACCACCCAATTCTAAAGTGACTGGTTTCAAGTTACTATCAGCGGAATCATGCAATAATTGTTTACCTATTTTAGTACTACCTGTAAATGATAGCTTATCAATATTCATATGCTGGCTAATATAGGCTCCTACTTGACCATCTCCCAAAATTAAGTTAATAACACCCTTTGGTAATAGCTTTGCTTCATCTATAATTTCAAACAATCGTATAGCAGAGAAAGAAGTTTTATCGGCAGGCTTTAAAATAACGGTATTCCCCATAGCTAAGGCGGGTGCCATTTTTAAAACTGCCATTTGAATCGGAAAATTAAATGGTACAATTTGACCGCAAACGCCAATTGGGTCACGAGTTGTTACACTTAAAAAATCCCCTTCCACTGGATTATTTTCACCATAGAATTTATCAGTCCATCCAGCATAATATTCAAATAAATCGTGTGCCTCTTGTACATCATCATTGTAGGCTTCTGTATATAATTTGCCATTATCAAGTGTCTCTAAGGTGGCTAGCTCTGCGTGATGCTCAGCAATTAGCTCACTAATTTTACGTAATACTCTGCCGCGTTGCTTTCTGCTCATATTTTTCCATTCAGGATTAGAAAGCGCCTCTCTCGCCGCTTGAACTGCTGAATCTACATCTTCTTTAGTAGTACAATAGAAACTGCCAATTATCTTTCCATTTGCAGGATTGATAGAATCAATTGTATGACTACCACTATCTATCCACTGTCCATTGATATAACTTCTTTTTGCTGTTGATAACCAATCGTGAGCCCACTCTAGCTTCGGCTGTTCAATGCCCTCAAAAATTTTCTGATTCATAATTTTTAATCCTCCCATTTCTCTAAAGATTGTTGTTTCAGTAATTTTGCAACCTCACTGTACCCTACTTTGTCTTTTAAATCACAAATTTTCGGTATACGCGTATTAGATAGTTCTAGACATCTTTGCTCATTGGCTTGAATACCGACAAGACAAAGATGTGTGAAGCTTTTTAAGCAATTGGAAAGCATATAAAAGCCATCTAATATATGCACACCCGCAAAGTTCTCAAATACATTTAAGTCCAATTCTCCATGCTCAAATGCTGTTTGAACTACTCGCTCAATGCCAATGATTTCACTACAGCATTGAATTATTGTTTCAGGCATTACGGGATTTATTTTTCCAGGGAAAAAAGATGACCCTGCCTGTATAGCTGGCAATGATATTTCAGCAAAACCTGCTTCTGGTCCTGAAGATAACAATCGAAGGTCTTTAGCCATTTTCAATAATGCTGTAGCAAACAAGCATAACTGCTTAGACACCTCAGCTAAATCATCTATATTTTGAGCAGCATCAAATAAATTCTCACGGCGCCTTATCGGTAATTGTGTAACTTCCTGTAATTTTTTAATGACTATTTGTTTATAATCCTCACTAGCACCATCACCTTTACCTATAACAGTTCCTCCAAGATTAATCGTCAATAGTTCATTTATGGATGCTTGTAATTTTTGATGCCTTCTTTTAATAACTGCCTCGAAGCCGCTAAATTTCTGCCCAAGCAGAATACGTGAAGCATCCTGCAAGCATGTTCGTGAAATAGTTGTAATGGGCATAAATTGTACTGTTTTACGGCTTAAAATTTGCGATAAATACTGTATCTCTTCATCTAAACGCTTGTAGCCACTCACTAACGCTAATCGGATAGCAGTATGACAAGCATCTGCTGTCGATTGTGAAGCGTTTACATGTTCGATTGGATGGACAGGAGCATAGGTACCATTCATATCATTTGATAGATTAGCTACTACCTCATTTATGTTCATATTAATGCCAATGCCGCCCCCACCATGGTATACGTCTACAATAAAATGCTCTGTATATTTACCATCAATCAAAGCATTACACGCTAATATAATCTTTTCTTTAATTGATAACGAGATTATCTTGGCCTCATAGTTTGCCATAGCAGCGGCCTTTTTTACCATTGCTAAGGCTTGGATATAATCTGGATAATCTTTTAGTATGTTTTTTGAAAAAGATAGGTTTTCTTTTGTTCGAACAGATTGAATACCGTATAAAGCTTCATCGGGAATTTCAACAGTCCCAAAAAAATCAGTTTCTATTCGCATAGTCTGGATGGCTCCCTCAACAACAATTAATGACCTCTACATCATTAATTGTTCATATTATGAACTTTTTATTCACATTAAGAACTTTAGGCTATTATATGTCTGAAAATTACGAAAGTCAACACGAAAAAAAGCTTTGTTTTTTGACTTTTTTAATTAGCACCATTCAAATAAATTGCCTGTAACCACGGACAGCTTTGATTTTCAAAACTAACTATGTATAATTAAAAATATGAAAACGAATAAACTTATAACAAATAAAAATGGAAAAGACGGCACTACAGTTCAAGCAGTAGATAGAGCTTTACTCCTCCTAAAGCTTATAGGAGAAAACAGCTCACCTATTTCTGTAAAAGATTTGTCCCTCAAAAGCGGTCTAAATAGGACAACTGTTTGGCGGTTAATTGGAAGTTTAGAAAATGAAGGTTTTGTTGAAAAAGACATTGCAACGAATAGCTATCAGCTTGGGTTTACATTCTATCGACTAGCTTCACAAAATAACCCATATAGTTCGTTAATTCGCAGAGCTCGAAGTACATTAGAGACCTTAAGAGAAAAGGTAGGTGAAACAGTATTATTAAGCGTTCCAAAGCACAACGGTATTTTAACAATTGACCAAATTGATACAAATCATAGTGTAAGATTAGTTGATTATACAAATACTGTTACACCTTTACATTGCACCTCTAATGGAAAAGTACAATTAAGCTTACTTTCTAAAAAAGAACTCGAACAGTTTTTAGAGCAAGAGCTTATTGCAACTTCGAAATATACCATAACAGATCCTAAGAAATTGCAAGAAGAACTTGAATGGGTACGTTCTCATCAGGTAGGATTATCAATTGGGGAGTTCGATGAAAATGAAAATGCTATTTCTGTACCTATTTTCGATAGTAGGAAGAACCTAGTAGCATTTTTAACATTAGGAGGCCCTAGCTTTAGACTTTCAAAAGAAGATTTATTAAATCTTAAGGATATGGTATTAAATGCAGCTAAGGATATTGAAAGACAGTTAACATAATTTATCTAGTAAACAAGACAAAGTCGAACTTACGGCATTGTCTTTTTTTATTGAATTATTTCTGCAATCTTCAACAAATAAAGAGAATAATGTCATTTAAGAGAAGAATTCGCATTGAATTCGCTTTCAAAAAGCAATTGACAACATATTCACCGTAGACATATAATTTACATATTCGCATAACGACCATATAGTTCGTATTATGAACTTTAATTAAGAACAATTTCCTCTACTAAAGATTTATTCATATTACTTCAAACAAGAATATGTTGACTAAAGGGCGATGGGAGGAATTTGATATGAGTAGTAACACAATGACAATGGACAACTCGTTAAAGATTAAGCTAGATGATGCACCACTTAATAAGTTTCATATAAAAATTGCGGGCTTAACATTTGGAGCGCATTTCACTGATGGATATATTTTAGGAATTGTAGGTTTTGCACTTACATTACTTACTCCACAAATGGGTTTGTCTTCATTTTGGGTGGGGTTGATAGGAAGCTCCGCCTTAATCGGCTTATTTTTAGGCAGCTTGGTTTTAGGCTGGATTTCTGATTATATTGGCAGACAAAAAATATTCGTTCTCAGTTTTACGATTATAACAGTTGCTTCTATTCTTCAATTTTTTGCTGATTCACCAACTGAATTAGTTATTTATAGGATATTAATCGGGATTGGTCTTGGTGGAGATTATAGTGTTGGACATACTATGCTTGCTGAATTTTCACCTCGTAAACATCGCGGGGTTTTACTTGGTTCCTTTAGCGTGATATGGACAATTGGATATGTTGCCGCCAATATTGTCGGAATTTTCGCAACAGACGCATCTCCTGATGCATGGAAATGGATGCTAGCCTCTTCTGCCATTCCTGCATTTATTATTTTAATTATCCGCATGGGCACACCAGAATCGCCAAGATGGCTGGTAAGCAAGGGCCGACATGAAGAAGCTCTTCAAATTGTGCAAAAATATATAGGACCCAACATTATTTTGGATGATGAAGTAGCACATGCTAAGAAAAGTAGCTTTGCATCTTTATTCCACAAAGATATGATTAAGCGCACTGCCTTTAACTGTATTTTCTTTGTATGTCTAGTAATGCCTTATTTCGCTATTTACACATTTTTACCAATCATTTTAGATGAAATAGGCTTAAGGGCTGGTCATACTACAGATTTCTTATTAAATGGCCTACTAATTATAGGAGCATTGCTAGGAATTTGGTTTACTATTAAATATTCTAGACGTGGTTTCTTAATCTCTTCCTTCATTATATTGGTTATTTCTTTGGGTCTTTTAAGTGTATTACCAAGTAATTTAACGGTTCTTATGATTATTGCTTTCTCTGTATTTACATTAATTTTATCTGCCGTGAGTAATCTTGTAGGTGTTTTCCCTGCTGAAAGTTTCCCAACAGACATTCGTTCCTCAGGAGTTGGCTTTGCTACAGCAATTAGTCGGTTAGGTTCTGCTGCTAGTACGTTTCTGCTTCCAATGAGTATGGCTAACCTTGGTGTACAAAATACAATGCTTTGTTTAACGGGTATTTTAGTCATTGGTACCATTGTTTCGATTGCTTGGGCTCCAGAAACTAAAACACTATCTTTAAGTGATGCTAGTAATGTTTCTGAATAAATAATATAAAAATACCGGCTGCTTATTAGTCATATCTAGAAGCAGCCGGTATTTTATATGATGGTTATATCTCCCCATGCATTGGGTCTTTTTTGTGCCTTGGCCCAATCATGTTGAATAAAATATTAAGGATAATCGCTGTGACTGAACCACAGACGATACCATTTGACGTTAAGATTGAAACGCTTGTTGGTAGTGCATCGAAAATTCCCGGTACCACTGATACACCGACACCTAAGCTTACTGCAATCGCAGCAATCATAGCGTTCTCCGCTGACTCATTCATAACAGGTACTAGCATGCCCATACCTTGTGTGATAACCATACCGAACATTGCAAGCATTGCCGCACCAAGTACTGGTGTTGGAATGATCGTTGTTAATGCTGCGATTTTTGGTAGGAAACCAAGTGCTACTAGTAAGCCACCTGTGATGTAAATGACTTTACGGTCTTTTACGCCCGACATACGTGTAAGTCCCACGTTTTGTGAGAAAGTCGTATATGGGAAGGCATTGAAAATACCTCCGATCACAGAAGCAAGCCCTTCTGAGCGATAGCCTCGCGCTAAATCCTTTGAATCTAATTTTTTATTACAAATATCGCTTAGTGCAAAATAAACTCCTGATGATTCTACTAGAGATACCATCGCAACAAGTGTCATATTGACGATTGCGGATGCATTAAATGTTGGCATACCGAAGTAGAAAGGTTGAACCATGTGTAACACATCTGCTTCTGAAACTGGACTAAAGTCGACCATTCCCATAATTGCTCCTAGGATTGTCCCAGCAACTAGACCGATTAAAATAGAAATCGCACGCACAAAGCCTGTAGAAAAACGATAAACCACTAAAATAATAACTAAAGTAATGAATGCTAAAGCGACATTAGCGCCTGATGCAAAATCCTCTGCCCCTTGTCCACCTGCCATATTGTTTAATGCTACTGGCAATAAAGAAATACCAATAATTGATACTACAGAACCTGTCACAACTGGTGGGAAAAACTTTACTAGCTTTCCGAAGAAGCCAGAAATAATAACAACAATGACTCCTGAAGCAATAATAGAACCGTAAATATCTGTAATCCCCTGCTCAGGATTTGTCCCGATCGCAATAATTGGACTAACCGCAGTAAACGTACAGCCTAGTACTACTGGCAAGCCAATACCGATAAACTTACCTGAATACACTTGTAATAGTGTTGCGATCCCACACATCATAATGTCAATCGCCACTAAATATGTCATTTGTGCTGAATCAAAGCCAATAGCCCCACCGATAATGAGTGGTACTAAGATGGCTCCAGCATACATCGCAAGTAAATGTTGAATCGCTAGCGTTGTCGACTTAAAGGTATTCATTACGCGCGAGCCTCCGCAGCAAATGTTACGTTGCCATCTTCTAGGGAGTCGATAATGGCTAATGATTCTACACGAACTCCTTGTTGACGTAATAATTTACCTCCATCTTGGAAGCCTTTTTCGATAACGATACCAACACCAACCACATTGGCACCTGCTTGAGCTGCAATGTCAAGTAATCCCTTTACCGCTTCCCCATTGGCAAGGAAATCGTCAACGATTAGTACATTATCCTCTGCATTTAAGAAATTACGTGATACGGAAATATCATTTGTTTCATTTTTTGTGAATGAATGTACTTTTGAAGAAAAAAGATTATCTGATAATGTTAACGATTTACGTTTACGTGCAAACACTACTGGAGCACCGATTTCAAGCCCTAACATAACGGATGGTGCAATTCCTGAAGATTCAATCGTTAAGATTTTTGTAATAACTTGGTCCGAAAAGCGATTGGCAAATTCATGGCCAATTTCTTTCATTAGCATTGGGTCGATTTGGTGATTTAAAAAAGAATCTACCTTTAATACTGATGAAGATAAAACTTTTCCCTCTTGCGTAATTTTGTCGTGTAGTAACTTCATTTCCTTTATATCCTTCTTTCTTATAGTAATAACTTATTATGAGCTAATAACACCCATTATAGGAAAATGTACAAAACGCTCACCAAGTGATAAAAAAACGCTGAATACCTTGATTCCATTCATCTACGAGTGGAGCAAAGCATTCAGCGGAAAACGTCGAAACGAATAGAAAACATCATTACCCTGTATGAGGTTTCCTAAAGCATTGCTACCCATAGTCGATTTATTTACGGTAAATCGGTAGAAACTCGCGAGCCCTATTCTCGCTATTATATGAGTGAAACGGTATGAAACTGTAAAAACTTCCTTATTGCTATTCCGTTTTTCTATCCACACTTCTTTCGGTATGCGCTTATATGGCACCTTGAATAAAGTTAGATTTTTCGGAATTTACTGGTATTCTATTAATTTTTAATTGTAAACGTTCGTGTTTTACAATCAACGTACTGATTATATCAGACAATTTTCAACCTTGCTAGTCATTATTTTGATAAATGAAAAGGTACTGTCATAATGACGACATTTTTGTGAAATAACAGCGAAGCCCGAATTAATAGACTCGATTGATTGTGCAATATATGATGCCATCCTTTTTTCGGTAAAAACTGTGGAATCACAACAGTTACTTGATGCCCTGTTTTTAGACATTGATGTTCTACCTTATCTATAAATTTCATTAACGGCTGTGTAATACTTCTATATGGAGAGTAGTATGTTACAAGCCGTATAGTTGGCTGCCACACTTTCCATTTCTCCTCAAAAGCCTTCGCATCAGCCTGATCAAAAGCTACATAAAAGGCAATAATTTTATCTACATTTAATGACTGTGCATAATGTAAGGTGTTTTCCACTACCTTTGTAATTCCAGCCACAGGTACAATGAAAACATTTCCCTCAATAATTGGAAGCTCCTGATCCACTAATCTAAGCTGTTCACCTACTGCCTGATAATGATGCTTGATACGATGAAACATTAGAATAATGATTGGTAAAAAGATAAACACCGGCCATACCTGAGGTAATTTCGTCACAAAAAACATCATGGCAACAACAAATGAGATAATTGCTCCGATTGTGTTAATTGTAAATTTAGGTATCCAGCCTTTAGGTTTTTCACGCCACCATTTTCGCATCATCCCTGCCTGTGCTAAAGTAAACGGAATAAACACCCCAACCGCATAGAGCGGAATTAAATGCTCTGTCATCCCATCAAATAAAATGATTAATACAATGGCTGCTAGGCCCAGCATCATAATACCATTCGAATAGCCTAGGCGATCTCCACGAATTTGAAAGATTCGAGGAATAAAACCATCCTTTGATAAATTAACAGCGAGTAAAGGAAAGGCTGAATATCCTGTATTTGCAGCAAGTACTAATATCATTGCCGTTGTTCCCTGAACAATATAGTAAAAAATATTTCTACCAACACTTGCCTCTGCAATTTGTGAAACTACTGTTGCTTTTGCATTTGGGGCAACTCCATAAAAATAAGCTAGGCTGACAATACCTATAAATAGTACTGCTAAAATTGCCCCCATTGCTAATAATGTTTTTGAGGCATTTCTTGGAGCCGGATCTCTAAAATTAGGGATGGCATTTGAAATAGCCTCAACACCAGTCAAAGCAGAGCTACCTGATGCAAATGCCTTTAATAATATAAATAAACTAATGCCAGCTACTGGTGTCCCAACCTTTGGATGAAGTTCTGCAGGCACCTGACCAGTCATGACGTTGTAAATCCCTACTCCAATCAGCACCAGCATCACTACTACAAACAAATAAACGGGATATGCTAGAACAGATGCTGATTCCGTTACACCCCGTAAGTTTAAAATCGTTAGACAAATAACAAAAAACACAGCAATTATAACATTATATGAATGTAAACTTGGAAATGCCGAAGTAATCGCATCGGTCCCCGCTGATACACTAACAGCAACTGTTAAAATGTAATCAACAAGTAATGATCCTCCTGCAACAAGACCAGCATTGACGCCTAAATTTTCCCGAGACACAACATATGCCCCTCCACCATGTGGATAAGCAAAAATTACCTGACGATACGAAAAAATGAGTGCTGTTAGTAGCACAATAACTCCAGCAGCAATCGGTAGTGAATACCAAAAGGCAATTGTACTTACAGTCATAAGTACAATTAAAATTTGCTCAGGCCCATATGCCACCGATGACAAAGCATCAGATGATAAAATGGCAAGTGCCTTTGTTTTACTTAGCTTTTGTTCCCCTAATGCGTCGGATCTTAATGGTTTGCCGATAACATAACGTTTAAAGGAAGATTTCATAATAAACACCTTCTAGTTTCATAGAGTGTGTTTCGCATTTCTAAATCGATTACGCCTTCGCATAATCGGTTATACCGGGGCTTTCTTTTTTATCCCTAGAACGATGAAGATACATGGGATAAAAAAAGTCCACAAGTCATCACGAAATAAGACTTGTAGACGTTCATTCGTCTGCCAAGCTCCACTTTTCTGCTCTTAACGCTTACGAGGTTAGCTGTCGGATTCGGGCCTGAGTAGCCCTACTCTCCATAATTGAAGAGATTCACCCCAAGGATTACCTAAGTCATCCGTAAAAATTGGGTCCCCCGCGTTTAGTTGCTTCAGCGATTTAGAAATTTGAAACTTTTATAATGATGTCATATTACGCCTGTCGATTAAAAAAGTAAAGAAGAAAATTTTTCATTAAAACGTGTGAAAAACATAAGCTTCTTTAGCCATGTAAATAACAAAATTGATTATGGAATTTATACGAAAAAAGCTATCCTAAAAGTATATTCTCACTTTTAAGATAGCTAAAGCACATTGATTAAACCCTTTAATAACTTCAGTTTAAAAATCTACGCTAACTTCATAATTGGAAATTATTGTTTTATTTCCTTAAGTAATTTCTCTTACCCTTAAATGTTATAGCATGGCTGGAATCTCTTTTGATTTACTTACTTCTTTCACCTTCAACATCCGTTATCAGCGAAAAACGATCCATGTAACGTTTTGTAAATATATCAGCACTTATTTTAGCTACCTTTTTACCATTCAGCTCATCTGGAATAGAAAATGCATTGGTTTCCCCATTATAATGAATTACAGTAACAGTACCATCAGGGTTATTTCTCCAATCATAATTTCTTTCAGCTTCCTTTATGGAAAGATTAATAGACACAACAGCAAAAACAACAAACAAAACAAAAAATATAAATTGAATAAGCTTTATTTGAATCACTCCTTTTTGATCAGGGAAAATTCGCCACCTAAACAAGTAATAAGACTTCCATTTCAGGATGTTTATGTAGCAAAAATCTACGCTTAAAGCCCCAACTGGTCAAAGCGAGACTGATGAAATTCCGGTTATAACTCTTATGATAGGGACTTTACATTTCGAGCACTATTGAGCAATGTTAATCGTTTGCTAAAAATAAAAATCCCATCAATAACTTTTTCAAATTGTTATTGATGGGATTTTTAGTTATTGTTGAAGGGCTCTGTGTAAAAATGCTGCAAACTGTGCACGTGTAATATAATCTTCTGATTTAAAGTTACCATTATCTCCTAGCGCAATACCGTTCGCTGCAAGAATTGCAATATAATCATATGCCCAATGTGTTGCTGGGACATCATGAAATGTCTCTTTTTTCGTTGACGTTAAATGAAATGCTAGCACCAATACTTTTGCCATCTGAGCGCGTGTCATATTGGCTGTAGGATTAAAGTTTCCATTCACTCCGTCAAATAGCCCTGCCTGTTGTACTCGCTGGATAACCTCAGCGTATGGATGAGTCGCAGAGATATCATTAAATGCCAACACTTCTTTTTTCGGCTCTAGCTCCATTGCCCTTGCTAGCATCAGGGCAACGTGCTGACGCTGAACAGGAGCATTAGGCTTAAATGTGCCATCTGGATACCCTGTAATTACACCTTCTTTAGCCATTGCCTGAATCATTGTCCATGCCCAGTGATCCTTAGGAACATCTGAGAAAGTGATGTCTTCTTCAGGTTGAGGTGTTGGCTTAGGTGGTTGTGGCTCAACCGGCTCTACTGGCACAGAATCTGGTTTCTCAGGCTTGGGCTGCTCTGGAGTCGGTTTTGGATATTCTGGTACTGGTGCTGGCTCTTTAGGGATTGGAGTTGGGTTAGGTGTAGGATTTGGACTATACCCTCCGCCACCTGTTGAGCTATCTGCTCTCCACTTTGCATAAAGCTTTGTATCCTCTGTTACTACATTAGTATCAAAATACCATTGCGTTGTAAAAGTTTGGTCTTTATACCAGCCTTCAAATATATAACCAATTCTAATAGGATTTTGAGGTTTTATAGCTTTTTCATTATATGCGATTGTCTGTGGGGAGACTGCTGTTCCACCATTGGATACAAAGGACAACGTGTGTTCGTTTATCGCCCATTTAGCGTATAAAATGATGTTTGCTTGAACCCTATCCATGGCGAAATCCCATTTCTCTGTATGGTCGGAATCCTTATACCAGCCTTCAAATACATAACCAATTCTAATAGGATTTTGAGGTTTTATAGCTTTTTCATTATATGCGATTGTCTGTGGGGAGACTGCTGTTCCACCATTGGATACAAAGGACAACGTGTGTTCTTTTATCCCCCATTTAGCATATAAAATGATGTTTGCTTGAACTCTATCCGTGGCAAAATTCCATTTTTCTGTAAGGTCAGCATCCTTAAACCAGCCTTCAAAAATAAAATTCGCCTTTGTCGGATTGCTTGGTTCAGGTAACATGTCGTTATATCTAATATGTTCTGGTGCCACAACTGATCCATCGTTTGACTCAAATAATACCTCAACATCTGGTTTACTTGTCCATTTGGCATACAGCGTTGTATCGGCAGTAACAAAGTCAGAATGAAATTGCCAAAGTTCAATAAATGATGTGTCTTTGTACCAGCCTTCAAACGCGTAGCCCAGTTTTACAGAATTATTAGGTTGATTCACTTTTTTATCTAATTCAATCTCCTGAGAATCAATACTTGTCCCACCATTTGTTTCAAACAGTACAGTAAATTTGAGCACTTGGAACTTTATATTCGACTTTTCTGCATACTCTTTTGCAGTAGAAGAATTTGGAGCATAAATAATCATATCAGGATGATGTCCTATAAAAACATCATCACCAATTTCTATATCCTTAGAATGTATACGAATAACTTTTAAATAGTTATTAGAAAATGCTTCAGCTCCAATTATTTTCATACTTTCTGGTATATCTATACTTTCTATATCGTTCCCTGCAAATGCACTTTCCCCTATTATTTCCATACCATTTGGGATTTTCACGCTCACAATATCATTATTAGAAAAAGCATGATTTCCTAGATTGATAACACTATTAGGGATACCTATGTGTTCTAGTAAATTTCCAGAAAATGCATAGGAACCTATATTGATTAGATTATTAGGGAGCGTCACATTTGTTAGTTGATTTAAAGAGAATGCCCCATCACTAATACTTGTTATACCACTTGGGAGTGTTACACTTGTTAGTTGATTTTGATAAAAAGCGTAAGCTCCAATAGTTGTTACCGTTTCTGGTATTGTTATACTTGTCAGTTTCTTATTATTAAACACCCAAGAATCTATTCCTGTTACCACTTTACCACTCAATTGATCAGGAATCACGACGGTTCCACCAGTACCAGTATAAGCCTTTATTGTTACTGATCCATCAGGATTATCATCAAAATCATATTCCTCTTCATTAGCATAAGTAAAGGGTATTTTTATTATCATCATGATGAAAAATAACGTAAAAAGTATCCCATATTTTATACTTTTAGTTTTCATATAAACTCTCCTTTCTATAAGCAATGGACTAACTCTTCCTCATCTTAAAGATAATAATTTCCTTCTACCATTGAGGAATGTTAATATTTTTTCCAAATACAAAAAACTTCCATCAATAGTTTAATTACCATCAATGGAAGTTTTCTTTATTTATAAAGAGCTCTATATAAGAATGCTGCAAACTGTGCACGTGTCACAGGATCTTCTGGCCTAAAGTATCCATTATCTCCTAATGCAATACCGTTCGCTGCAAGAATTGCAATATAATCATATGCCCAATGTGTTGCTGAGACATCATGAAATGTCTCTTTTTCCGTTGACGTTAAATGAAATGCTAGAACCAATATTTTTGCCATCTGAGCGCGTGTCATATTGGCTGTAGGATTAAAGTTTCCATTCACTCCGTCAAATAGCCCTGCCTGTTGTACTCGCTGGATAACCTCAGCGTATGGATGAGTCGCAGAGATATCATTAAATGCCAACACTTCTTTTTTCGGCTCTAGCTCCATTGCCCTTGCTAGCATCAGGGCAACGTGCTGACGCTGAACAGGAGCATTAGGCTTAAATGTGCCATCTGAATACCCTGTAATTACGCCTTGTTTAGCCATTGTCTGAATCATTGTCCATGCCCAGTGATCCTTAGGAACATCTGAGAAAGTGCTGTCTTCTTCTGGTTGAGGTGTTGGCTTAGGTTCAACAGGTTCTACTGGCTCAGAATCTGGTTTCTCAGGCTTGGGTTGCTCTGGAGTTGGTTTTTGTGTTGGTTCTTCTGGTGTTGGTATTGGTATTGGAATTACACTTCCTCCACCACCTGATGAACCGTTTACTAGCCATTTAGCGTACAAAGTGATATTGGTAGTTACTTTATCTTTGTTAAAATTCCACGGTAAAGTAAAATTAGCATCCTTATACCAACCTGCAAATGTAAACCCTGATTTTATCGGGTCCATCGGTTCAGTTGCTGTTGCATTGCCAGCAATACGTTGGGATGGAACTGCACTTCCACCATTTGTATCAAAGTCCACTGTATATTGTAATTGTTCTACTTCCCATTTTGCATACAAAGTCATATTCTCTACGACTTTATCTGTATCAAAGCTCCACGGCTTAGTCAGTGCTTTATCCTTATACCACCCCGCAAATAGATATCCTGCTTTTGTCGGATTTATCGGCTTAGTTGCTGTTGCATTGCCAGCAATACGTTGGGACTGTACTGCACTTCCACCATTTGTATCAAAATCTAGCGTATATTCTGACTGTGCTACTTCCCACTTCGCATACAAAGTTAGATCCTCCGACACTATATCTGTATCAAAGCTCCATGGCTTAGTCAGTGTTTCATCCTTATACCATCCCGCAAATGTATGGTCTGCTTTCTTCGGGGCTGTTGGCTCACTCATTTGCTCATTATACATTACTGTAACAGGAGAAATAGCTGTTCCTCCATTTGTTTCAAAGAAGACAGTATATCCTATAGCTGACCATTTTGCATATAATGCTAGATCCCCTGTTATCCGATCTGCTGCAAAATCCCATGGCGTATTTAATGTATCATCCACATACCATCCCACAAATGTATGGCCCACTTTTGTTGGGTCTGCGGGTTGGATAAGCTCCCTATCATACATTACTGTAACCGGGTCTATTGTTGTGCCACCATCTGTATTAAATGTCACGGTATATACATTCGGTGTCCATTTCGCGTATAACGTAAGATCTGATTCCCCAATATCAATTATGCTATTTACTGCATAATCTACACCATCCCCATTAACAGTGCTGTTCCAGCCATTAAATAAATAGCCAGTCTTCTCTAATGCACCTACATTATCCAGAACAGTTGCTTTTGTATTTCTTTGATACATATTCGCATCCACTGGAATATTTCCTTGTACTGAGCCATTATCATTATAGATTACCTTATAAGTAAGCAGCTCAAATAAATGATTGTATTGATTTGCATATGCTTGAGCCGTTGATGCATCATGACCGTATATGGTTAAATCTACTGGATTAGCCTTAAAAGTATCTTCTAAAAGAACGGTAGAATCTGATAATACTCTTACTTTTATAAGCTGATTATCATTAAAAGCATTATCTTCAACAGTAATGACACTCTTAGGGATTTCCAAACTACTTAGCCTATTTTCACCAAATGCCCATCTACCAATATTCGTGACACTACTCGGTATTTCTATACTAGTGAGTTGATTATCATGAAATACACCCTCTGCTAAGTTTGTTATGCTTAATGGAATTGTCACATTCAAAAGTTGGTTCGTGGCAAATGCATATGGTCCTATGCTTGTGACACTAGGTGGAATCTCTAAAGAGGTAAGCTGATTTTCCGAAAATGCCATTTCTCCTATAGTCTTTAAAGTTTGCGGTAGCTCTATGCTTGTTAACTGATTCCCTGTAAATGCGTAATCACTAATTATCTTAAGCCCATTTGGTAACTTTACAGTAGAAAGCTCATTGTCTAAAAATGCATATAGGCCAATTTGTGTCACATTATCCGGTATTTCTATATTGGTAAGCTTGTTCATAAAGAATACACCTTCACCTATACTTGTGAGATTATTAGATAGTTCTACATATGTTAATTGATTCTCTGCAAATGCATGATCCCCAATTTTTATGACGCTGTCTGGAATAACAACCTGCGTAAGATTTTTTTCACCAAATGCTGCCATACCTATTTCAGTAACTACCTTTCCCCCTAGCTCATTAGGTATGATTATTGACGTATTCGTACCAATATAATCTTTAATCTTCACTGTCCCATCCTTATTATTTGTCCAGACATAATCTGCTTCATTCGCATGAGCAGATATGGGATTTACTATAAAAATAAAATAGATAACTGTGAAAAGTAATCCAACCTGCAGTCCTTTCATTTAAATCCTCCTTTTCATATAGCAAAAGATATATCTTCATGATAAAGAGTTACTTTTTTTAAAACTATTGAGCAATGTTAATAGTTTGCTAAACAAAGAAACTCATCAACGATTTTAAGCCATGGATGAGTTTTTAAATTTAATTATTTAAAGCTCGGTGTAAAAATACTGCAAACTCTGCTCGTGTTACAGGATTATTCGGTCTAAAGCTACCATTATCTCCTGTTGTAATACCATTGGCTGCTAGAATGGATATATAATCATGTGCCCAATGTGTGATTGGTACATCTTCAAATGTTTCCTTTTTTATTGAAGTTGAAGTTGAAGTCAAATTCAAAGCCACTACTAATACTTTCGCCATTTGAGCACGAGTCATGTAAGCTTTTGGTTGGAAGTTTCCATCAATTCCAACAAACAGTCCCGCTTGTTGCACTTTACCGATTTCCTCAAAGTATAGATGATTTTCAGGAATATCGTTGAATACTTCCGCTTCTATCCTCTGTTTCATGAAGCTCATTAACATAAAAGGTCAGGAGTTATCCCCATTGGAAAAGAAATCGTATGAATATGATAACGATGCTTGAGATTTTTTTCATTATTCCTCACTCCTCTTATAGCTTTTTAAATAATTTATTGTCGTTTACGGATTTTAAAGGGTAAGAAGTATACAGCTCATTGTGAATTTCCACTGCCATATTACAAGCATGTTAACAGGCTTTCTTGTAATGACATAACTCTTTTTTATCTTAAAGGTAAAAATTTACTTTTAGTATTGAGGAATATTAATAGATTGCTAACCAAGAAAAAATCCGCTATCAAAAAGGATAGCGGATCGTTTTATTAAGGCTGTTTTAATAATAATGCCTGCGCTCTATTTTTAACGCCTAGCTTACTATAAATGGCTGATAGATAGACACGTATGGTACCTTCAGATAAAAATAGTTGCTCTGCTATTTCCTTATTAGAGGCACCCGCTGAAAGTAGTGAAAATATTTCTTGTTCGCGCGCAGAAAGAATCTTTAATGCTGGTACTTGTTTATGTTCATGAGCACACTCTAGCAATTGATAAGCATAGTTAATGGAGACCTCATCCCATTCACCTTTAGAAGCTTTCTGTCGAACATCAACGTAGTTTTCTAATAGAGAACAAATATTGCATTCATCCAAAAAGGTTCGTGTATAGTTATAAGGCTCAGCGAATTTTAAGGCTTGATGGAATGCCAACAGTGCCTCTTCTGTTTGTTCTAGCTCTGCCAAGCATATAGCTAATAAAATTGTTGCTTCAATTCGAGTGGATAGCTGCCCTTGTTGTTCTGCCTGTAATTGCACCTGTATGATAAGTTGCTGTGCTTCTTGAAGGTGCCCCTTTATAAGTAAATAACGAGCTTTTACTAGTGAATAAAATGGAGAATCCATATCAGCGTTTACTTTGATCTTAGCTAGCTCCTGTTCTGCTTGGTCAATATTATGATCACGTAAAAATAATAGTACCTTCATTACTCTTATTGCATTCATCCAATGACGTTCACTTACATTCTCCATTGCATGATCTAACAAGGCCTGAGCCACTATAAACTGATTTTCTAAAGCAGCAACTTTACTTTTTAGAATGTACATCGGCACTAATAATCCTGCATCTCGGAATTGATGACCAGAACGTAAAGCCTCCTCTAATTCTGCTGGTAGCTCATCAAAACGATTCCACTCATATAATTTTTCTGCACGCATTCCATAACTATAGCCGGTCATGCTTAAATTCTTAAATTCACCTGTTCTAAACCTTGCAAAAAAGGACATAGCCTGTTCATCTGAAAGCAGTTTTCCTTTGGAGCCAATATTCGTCCGAAACAGCATATGCTCTTTTTGATTGTATTGAATAAAAATAGCATCCCACTTCGATCCTACAGGTTTTCTCTCCAACCTTTGCCGAATATATTCTGCCCCTTTTGCAAGATTTCCGTTTTTCATGACAAAAACATAGGCTTTCACTCCTAAAAAATCATCTACAGCAGATGCATATTCGGCTTTATCCATCCACTGATTTACCTCATGCTTTTGTTCTAGCTCAAGTAGTATATGAGATGCATCCTCTAGATTGTGTAATGCAGCAAGTGTATAGGCGTACATGACCATCAATTCTGGATGTACCTCATAACCATTCGTCAATAAAATAGTAATCCAATTTATATAAGATGTTGAATGCCCACAGGAAAGAAACATGACAATATGTTCATGAATCCATTGCTCAGCACAGGTAAATAACCCACCACTTAATGCAAGCTCTATGGCCGATAAAAAATTTCTATTATGATATAACGCAACAGCAGCTTTTTTATATAAATCCAAAATATCATTCTGAGAAAATCGATGATTCAATTCTTGACGTAATGTTTCTCTTAATAAATTATGGTATCGATAAACCTGATCTTCCGTTTCAACTCTACTAATAAATAATCCTTGTTTCTCAAGCTCTAACAAAACTTGTTGAGCATTAGTTTGATTCGTTAGAACATTACATGTCTCAGGAGTTAGTTGTTCCAAAAGTGAAGTATACAGAAGAAATGTTTGGAGAGATGGAGTAAGTTTGGTAACAACCTCTTTCATTAAATATTGCGCTGCATTAGAATTACTTTCTCTAAATGGTTCGTCACCAACATTTTGAAATCTTGCTAAATTAGTTAATTGCAAACCTGTAGCCCAGCCCTCTGTTACATTAAAAACTTTTTGTAGCTCCTTAGCATCCAATTGTATATTTACTTTTTTATAAAATTCCCTCGCTTCTTCATACGTAAAAAGTAAATCCTCTACACCAATTTCAAGCAAGTAATGATTTAACCTCCATTTTGCAACAGGTAATGAAATAGTCGATCTACTTGCCACGTAAATAAAGCACTGTTCTGGTAAGAAATCAATAAGACGAGTCATCATTTGATGAATAGCTGCATTGTAAATATGATGATAATCATCAATCATAATGTGAATTTGTTCAGTAGATAATGATATTTCATTTAATAGGGCGTCTACTAAATATTCAAGTGGTAGCTGTGGCTGAGCATGTAGTATGGCATTAATCCGAGCTGCTGCTTCTGGCTGTAAGGAATGACCAATAGAATGAATTAAATACTTCCAATAGCGAATCGGATCATTATCGGTTTGGTCAACTGTATACCAAGCAACTTTTTTATCAAGTTGATGAAACCAGCTACTTAACAAGGTTGTTTTTCCATATCCTGCTGGCGCCTGTACTACAATTAACTTTGCAGCAGTCTGTTGAAAAATGGCTGTTAAACGATTTCGTGCAATAATTTGCTCGTTTATTTTTGGTACAGTTGTTTTTGAGGCTAATAAAATATTTGGCATCTTTTAACCTCCTTCCGCTTTACTGCTTTAATAGCCTAACCATTGTTTAGCCCAAAGAATTGCCTTCATACGTGATTTTACACCTATCTTACCGTATATCTCTGTCAAATAGACGCGAATGGTTCCCTCTGTAAGTTGTAGTTGCTGAGCAATCTCATAATTGGATGCACCTTCCGCGAGTAATTGTAAAACATCCTTTTCTCTAGATGTAAAGCTATCTAAAAATTCATCCACTAAATAGTTTTTTTGTAATAGTTTATTTACATAAGCTGATGGCACTGAATTAAATTTATGTCGTTTATTATGCCGACGTATACGCCAGTATTTATGCAGCAATGGTAGTGCGTACTTTTCTTCCAAAAATGTACGACAATAACCATACAAAGCCCCCTGTTCAAGGGTATCATGTAAAACGGTTAAAGCAGACTCCTCTTTTTCTAGCTCAAAATGGCAAGTAGCTTCTAGTAAACCTGCTTCAATAAACGTAACAACTTGCTTTTCTTGAATTGCCCCCTCTTTCAACCGAATAGCAATTTGCAACGCTTCCTCTATTTGATTTTTAGCATAGAGTATTCTGCCCTGAACTAATAAATAAAATGGATTTTTAGATACAATTCGATAATTGATAAAATCAGTGACCCTAAAAAACTCTTGCTGTGCATATGAAATATTCCCTTCCAATAAATAAGCCTGTGCTTTCATAATATGCAGTACACCAATCCAATAAGGCTTATCCGTCTCCTTCATTGCTTTAATCAGCAATAAATGTGCCTCTTCAAATTGTTTTCTAGTTAAACAAATACGAGCCTTTAAAAGATACATGGGTATAAATAATCCCGGATCTTGAAAACGCAACCCATATTGCAAGGCTGTTTCCAACTCCTTGCTAGCTCGAGCTAAATCATTTACTTCAAACAATACTTCTGCCAATAGCCCGTAGGTAACCCCAGTAATATTTCGATCCTTTATTTCACTTTCACATAGCACATGAATAAGGGCATCTATCTTTTCAATAGGTAAAAATTTACCCTTTGAGCCTGCAATAGTACGCAAAATTCTTGGCTCAAATTGATTATATTTTAATGAAATATGATATAGGGATGATTTTTCCTTTCTTACATTTACTTGCGTTTGTAGACCTACTTTAGCTTTTTCAAGATCTCCATCCTTCATATAGGTAACATAGGCATTAATAATCTCAAAGATTTTTGATACAGCAATAAACTTAAATCCATCCATCCATTTAGATGCATCTTGTTTAAAAAGCAGTTCCTCAATAATTTCATAAGCCTTCTCTATTTCATGCATAGAAAACAACGTAGTGATATATAGCACAAGCATGTTAATGTCTACAGAGTACTGTACATTTCTTAAGATCTGTATCCATTGTCCAAATGATAATGTATGTCCTTCAGCAAATATTTCCACCAAATATTTTTGAATCCACTCGTGCGCCAGCTCATATAGTTCTCCATTTAGCGCAAGCTCAATAGCAGCTACATAATCTCCTCTATCGCATAAGTTTGTGGCTGCTTCGCAATAAATAGAATTAATCATCTCGGATGAATACTGCCTTTTAAGCTCATCCTGTAATGCATACCTAAATAAAGTATGGTAACGATAAACAGGAGGATGTATCTGTATACATTCAATAAACAAACCCTTTTGATTTAAATCCACAAGGGTAGCTAAACTATCTACTTTATTTGTTATAGTTACGCAAACATCCGGCTCTAAATGATTTAATATGGACGTTCGAATTAGAAAATCCTGTGTTGATGAGGGCAATGAACTAAGAATCTCTTGCATGAAAAATTCATGGATATATGGACCAGCTTTCAATAATATTTCTTTGCTGTTTAGATTATTTACATTTCCTGTTGATATTTTGATAAGCTGAATGCCTGCTACCCAGCCTTCAGTTATCTTTAACAAAGGCTTTAATGCTCCAACCTGCTCATCATACGAAAAAGAATTGAAGTAGAAATATTGCAGCTCCTCTAAATCAAAACATAATTGACCGATTCCTACTTCTAGCATCCACCCTTTAACACGCCAATTTACTAGTGGTAGTTCTAAATTAGTTCGAGTCGTGATATATATTCGTACATTGGCTGGTATATACTCGATTAATCGGATGAAGATCTGATGAATTTGAGGATGCTGGATGACTTGATAATTATCAAATACAATATGAATTTTTTCTTTATATGTATCCAGTTCATTTAACAGTGTATCTACTACAGTCTCAAAGGAGGGTTTTTCATCAAGTAAATTACTTAATTTTTGTTCTAAATCATTTAATGTGCTTACAGATAAAGTATGTATTAAATATTTAATAAATCGTCTAGGCTCATTATCATTTCGATCAATCGTGAACCATGCCACAGATTCATCAATATGCCTCAACCACTGACATAGAAGGGTTGTCTTTCCATATCCCGCTGGTGCTTGAATAATGGTTAATTTCTTCATTCGGTTGTTAGCGAGAATCGTAAACAATTTCTTTCTCTCGATAGCATTTGGTACTGTACGTGGGATTGTTACCTTAGATTTTACCCATACCATGTCCATCCTTTTACCCTCCCTTCTTCTTATTCTTTAGTTCGATATATTTTTGAATTTTCCTGCCAGTTATTTTTCCATTTATTTACTTCA
>Ga0213828_1000540_pt1 | contig 35637 bp, 30 predicted proteins | sample MC6MC0897MG_FD_180664 | JGI IMG/M metagenome (GOLD analysis project Ga0213828, IMG submission 180664) | Enriched soil aggregate microbial communities from Iowa State University, Ames, United States - MC6-MC0897-MG | ecosystem: Environmental > Terrestrial > Soil > Unclassified | place: USA: Iowa...
CTGATGTACGTCATCGAGGGGCCCAACCACGGGTTCACCAGCATCCCCAGCAGCATGTACTGGGCGGTGGTGACCATGGCCACGGTGGGGTTCGGCGACATCGTGCCGCAGACCGTGCTGGGCCGCTTCGTCACCTCGGTGCTGATCCTGATCGGCTACAGCATCATCGCCGTGCCCACCGGCATCTACACCGCCGAACTGGCCAGCACCATGCGCGAGGCCGACCTGGCCGCGCGGCGTGATGCACGCGGGTGCCCGCACTGTGGGCTGGAAGGCCACGAACCGGACGCCCGGCATTGTCGCCGGTGCGGCGACGCGTTGCCCGATACCTTCAATCAGTAACGACGATCCCCCCGGCACGCAGCGCGCACCGGGGCGGATCGCCTGCCGCTTACTGGCGGTTGCTCTGGAACACCAGGCTGTTGTACTCGTTCAACAGGCGCCCGGCCGAGCCCTGCGGGGCGTGCGACGGGGAATCGAGCATGCGCTGTTCGAAGTCGGTGTACGGGGTCTTCTCCGCCACGCGCTTGATGCGCTCCTTGCCCTCGCGGCGGAAATTCTCCGCGGCGGTCTCGAAGCTGTTCCAGTCCATCTTGCCCGGTTCCTGGTCGGCTACCTTGGCGTGCGCTTCGTCGGCGATGGTATTGAAGGCATCCAGCCGGGCACGCCCCTGCACCACGTCGAAGTCATCCTCGGCCATCAGGTCCATCAGCGACTTGGCCTCCATCATGATGGCCAGGCGGTAGTACGTGCGGGTGCGGCCTTCCTGCTTCTCCAGCGCCTGCAGCTGCGCCTGCTGGGCACGGTCGTTTTCGGCCTCCAGGGCGGTGCTGAACACGCCGCTGGCCTGCACGAACGCGGCCAGCGCGTCCATCAGCGGCGCATGCATCGCCTTTCCGCGCGCGTAGCCGTCGTCTTCGAAATCTTCGCGCTTGTAGTAGTCGTACGCCGCATGGGTGAGCGGCTGCAGGGTGTGCAGGCTGTCCAGGTAGGCCTTGGCCGCCTTGTCCAGCTCCGGCAGCGCCGGCGCCGCGGCAATCGCCGTGGGAATGGCCGCATCGCAGGTCTTGAGGTCGTCGGCGTCCAGGTCCGGCGGACCGATCGGGCGTTCTTCGCGACCGGTCGGACCGGCCTTGGGGTCCGTCATCCAGCTGGTGTAGTACCCAATGCCCTGGTGGATGCCCGAATCGACATCGTTGTAGCAGTCGATGTAGCTGTTGAGCTTGCCAGTGAGCGCCTGCTCGGCTTCTTCGGCGTGGGCGTCGGCCTTGCTGGCCGGGGCGGCGGCATCCTTGGCAGGCTCGGCGGACTTGTTGCCGCAGGCGGCCAGCGCCAGGGTGATCGACACGGCCAGTACCGCCGTGGAAAGAACGTGTTTCATTGAACGTCTCCGTGTTGTAAACGATTCCAGAGACGTAGTTTACCAACGTGGACCGCGCAGATTGCCGACCGGCAACAATCAATGGCAGCAGCGATGCAGGACAGCCACGTCAGCAGGGTGCAGGGCGCACCCTGCCGACAGGGTCGTTCAGCGCGCGCCGCTGAACCGCGTCATCCGGTTGGCCATGTCCACCAGGTCGTTGTAGCTGGCCATGACGGCTTCTGCCGAACCCTGCGGCAGGCTCGCGCGGCCACCGCCCTGCAGTAGCATCTGCTCGCTGCGGGTGAGCGGTTTGTTTTCCTGCACGCGTTCGATGCGCCGGCCGGCGTCGCGGGCCAGCGCATCAGCCGAACGTTCCACATGACCCCACATCGCATCGCCCTGCCCGACCTTGTCGTTCTGTGCCTGCTGCAACAACGCCTGGAATGCGGCCAGCTCGGTGCGCGCCTGCGCCAGGTCCGGCGCATCGGCGCTGAGCAGCTGGGTCAGCCGCTTGCCATCGCCCACGATCCTGAGCTGGTAGTACGCCAGCGAGCGGCCTTCGGCAGCTTCGATCTCCTTGAGCTGCGCGGCACGTCGCTCGTCCTCGCGCTTCTCCAGCGCGGCATCCAGTGCGGTGCCGGCGGCGAAGAACGCCGCGTAGGCCTGCATCAGCGGTGCGTGCTGGCTGCGCATGCCGGCGTGGTCATCGCGCAGGTAGTCTTCACGGCTGTAGTAACGGTCGGCCTGCTCGATCAGCGCGTACAGGTCGACAAAGGTCTTCTGATACGCGCGTGCCGCCGGGTCCAGGTCCGGCTCGGCCGGGGTCATGGCCAGTGCCGCCACCATCGGGGCGTTGCACGCATCCACGCGATGGGACAGCACCGTGCCGGGGCCGCGCACCTGCGTTTCCTTGCCCGTGGGGCCGGCGGCGGCGTCCTTCATCCAGCCGGTGTACTCCTGGAAGCCCTGATGGATCGGCTCCTCCACTGCATTGAAGCAGTTGATGTAGGCGTTCACTTTTTCCACGCCCTGCGCATCAGCGGCGGTGGAGGCGCCTTTGCTGCAGGCGCCGAGCAGGCCGGCCACGGCGATGGCCGCGGCCAGGGAGAGACGGGAAACACGTTGGGACATGACAGGGATCTGAAACACGGGGGGGTGCGCACCTTAGCAGCTGCGCGTGCAGCCGCTGTCGACAACGTCACCCCCCTACCGCCCGGAACCTTAATCCAGGAACAGATCCGGCAGCAGCGGCCGCGACGGGTCCACCGCATAGCCGCTGAGATCGGTTATACCGGCCGCGGCCAGCACCTCGTCATCGAGCAGGAACTGCCCGCTGAAGCCCGCTGCGTCGCGGGTCAGCACGGCGTGCGCGGCATCGGCCAGGATCTCCGGCGTGCGGCACCCGGCAACATCCACGCCGGGAATCATGTTGATCGCATCGGTGGCGATGATGGTGCGCGGCCACAGCGCATTGACCGCCACGCCCTGCGGACCGAACTCGGCCGCCAACCCCAGGGTGACAAAGCTCATGCCCATCTTGGCCAGCGTGTAGCCGGTGTGCGGGCCCCACCATTTCGGGTCCAGGCTCGGTGGCGGCGCCAACGTCAGGATGTGCGGATTGGGCGCCTGCAGCAGGTACGGCAGGCAGGCCTGCGCGCACAGGAAACTGCCGCGCGAATTGACCTGCTGCATCAGGTCGAAGCGCTTCATCGGCGTATCCAGCGTGCCGCGCAGCCAGATCGCGCTGGCGTTGTTGACCAGGATGTCGATGCCGCCGAAGGTGTCCACGGTCGCAGCCACCGCGGCGCGCACCTGGTCTTCCTCGCGGATGTCGCACTTCAGCGCCAGGCCCTGGCCGCCGGCGGCGGTAACCGCCTCGACCGCGCTATGGATGGTGCCAGGCAGCTTCGGGTTGGGCACCGACGACTTGGCCGCGATCGCCACGTTGGCGCCATCACGCGCCGCGCGCAGGGCGATGGCCAGGCCGATGCCGCGCGAGCCACCGGTGATGAAAATGGTCTTGCCTTGCAGACTGGCCACGTCGAAAGCTCCTGCGCATGAATGTCTCGCGCCAGTATGCCGCGCCCACAGAATTTTCACCGCCCCTTGACGATAGTGGCCTCCCGGTTACCGCTGCGAGGTACTTGCCATGCGCCGTTCCCGTTGTCTGTTGCCTGCCCTGGGTCTGCTGCTGCTTGCCGCCTGCCAGAAAGACCCCGCCGAACCCGCCGACCCGCCCCCCACCGCCACGCCGAGCGCGCAGAAGATGGCCGCCGATGCCACGTTGCGCTGGAGCAATGCCGTGGTGTGGAGTGGCGACCTCAACAGCTGCCGCCAGGGCGAGGCGGCCGCCACCCGCGAATGCCTGATCAAGGCGATGCAGGCCGGTGGTGCCAGCGCGGATGCGGTGACGGCGGCCGGGCAACTGTCCAGTGCCGGTGAACTGGCGTTTGTCACCGCCTGGCATGAACACGATGGCATTGGCGTGGCCACGGTGGCCTACCCGTTCCGGGCCAACACCAACGAGGGCACGCGGCTGGTGGATGCTGCCGGCAAGCGCATCGATGTGGACGCCGTGCAGCTGGACGACACCGTACGTGCCGACCCGGGCGTGCAGGCCCTGCTGGCCGCCCACCCACAGGCAACGCCGTTCGCGCCGGCGCAGGCAGGCGGCAGTACGCCGCTGGACAATGGCGGGATACGACTGCTGTACCGTACGCCGCTGCGCGACTGCCATGGCTGCGCCGACGTCGGGCAGATTCAGATCGGCTACGACTTCGATGGAACGCGGCATTTCATCGGGCAGCAGGTGGTGCCGGTGGCTACGCCATGAGTCATTGGGCGCAGGCGCTACTCCCGAATCCCGGAGGGCTTGCGCACAGATCCAACGCGAGGAATCGGCAGGATGCCATCCATGTACTCCATCGTGCAATCCGGGCGTTCCGCACAGCCCTCTCGCATCTGCGTGAGAGTTCTGAGCTGCTCGATGCCGCTTAGATCGGAAAGCCGCCCGCCCACTACAAAGGGCGCCACCACTCCCTCCCCAACCACAATCGGCGGGGATGGCTGGAAGGTTCCCTGGATCCGATAGAATCCGGCTTTTCTCAGTTCATCCTGCTGCGGGTAGTCGCCTTCGACATGCGTCCCATCGACAACGAGGGCCGAGGCAAGGTCGTTCACCTCGGCAGCATCACGGGTCGCAAACACTGCCCGCGAACCGTCCCCCGGATAGAAGATGACGACGGCGACGGCACGCCCCTCAAACGTCTCGGGCGCTTGTAGCAGTTGCGCCGATGACACTTGGCAAACACCGGCCGCCATGCGGTACTCACAAGGATTGGTGACGCGATTGGCCGTCACCCCATCGCCACCGTTACAACCCATGGTCAAGATGAGTGCAACCGTTCCGAGCATTGACAGGACTGTTCTCACCGAATTTCCCTTACAAGGTCACCTAGTCGGATATCGCCCTTACCGGCGGGATCAGCCATCTCGCGCTGATATCGCTCAAAGCTGAATTCATAAATTCGAGCGTCTCGTACCATGACCGCGTCGATGCGCATGCCAACCGCCGTGGAGAGATCACCCCAATAAGAGTTATTACCGGGTCCGCGGTAAAGTGATCCATCAACCCTGCTTGCCATCATATCTGCAGCACTCATCACTGGAAGCGAAGGATGATTGTGGATGAAGCCCACCATCCCCTCCCTCGAGCCACTCAATACACCACCGACACTTGTTGATGCCCCGTCGCTATACGCGGCACCCAGACGGAACCTTCCACCTCCTGCTTTGTAGATCAGGGATGCAATCTCAAATCCCCAACTCTCCGCTACAGGCTCAACGAGCCGCGCCCACGCATTGTACATGCTGTGCTTGTCTTCAAAGGGCTTGAACGCTCCTCCCGCTCGCAGCGCAATGTTTGCCTGCCGCGCGGCACCGGCTCCAGCAACACTCGTCCTCAGCTGAGCCACCCCACCACCCTCGCAGACGGAACGAATACGGCTACCGGTACACGCGCGCCCATCCGGGTCGATGTTGGTAAAAGGATTTCCATTAGCATAGCGATATCGATTGAACTGACCCGGCACCTGATTAAATGGTGTCACTGGATCAGAACTTAGAAATGTGCCCAGATCGGAATCGTAGTACCGCTGCTGCATATAAGTCAGCCCAGTTGCCGAGTCCGAGACGTGCCCCGTGAAAGCAGGGCGGTCCGCTGCCTCCAAACTGCTGCTGGTGCCATAGGGCTCGTACGATCTTTTCTCTATGACCGCCCCGGTCGCATCAGATATTGCAACCGGCGACCCAAGCGCGTCTGTGTGCACGTACTGCACCATCTCCTGCGCCGATACGCTTTCCGCCACCAGCAGGGCACCTGAGTATGCGACGAGACAGAACAGGATCTTCTTGATCTTCATGCTTCCATTACCTCGGATTGGTCATATCGCCGTAATCGACCAGGCTTTGTTTAGTGGGCGGACTGGACCACGCGGAGCACCCGTTGGCATTGCACGCACGCACCACCTGTTCCTCAGCGCAGTACGTTGCGCCTTGGGCCTGAATCGAGGTATCCGGTCCCGAGTACTGAAGACGCCCGCCGTAAGCCATCATTTCGTACGTCGTCGCGCCCGGCATGCTGGTCCATTTGGCCTCGCAGGAAATCTTGGTAGCGCGCCCTTCCTTCCATTCCGACTTGATCGAATGGATGAATTGCGGTGTGCCCGGCGGCGGATTAGACGCGACCGCAGCCGTATTGGAGTAGCCACTGCAACCGGAGACGTTGCAAGCCCTCACGCGATAGTTGTACGTGCCGAACACCAGTCCGTTACGTTGCGACTGGGTCGACCCATCATTCTGGACAGTCGTCCAGGCACCGCCATTGACACGCTCGTCAAGCGGATATGACGTCGCCATCGCAACCCCTGTCCAGGTGACAGTGGCGGTTCCCGAGCCGGTCCCGGCAGGCGCACTGATGGTCGGCACGACAGGCGGGCGGATCACCGACACGGTAGCGGCGGTCGAGTAGACGCCCCAACCAGCATCATTACCCGCCCGTACGCGATAGGCGTAGTTCCCGGTTACCTTGCCGGCGAAGGCTTGGCTGGTACCCGCAACCGATGCGACGCTCGCCCATGCGCCGCTATTGGCACTTTGCTCCAATGAGTAACGTGTCGCACCAGCTACGGTTCCCCAGCTGATTGTGTAGTCCCCAGTAAGACTCTGTGCGGGCACATTGATCGAGGGCGCAGCGGCGGGTGGGTAGACCACCGTCGTCGATACGGCGGCCGATTCAGGCCCGCAGCCTGCAGGGTTGCACCCGTAGACACGGTAGCCATAGGCTCCTGCCGCCTTCCCCGTGATCGCTCGGGTACGCGCGGAGGTTTCCTGCACCGTCTGCCACGCGCCCGTACCCACCCGCTCCTGCAGTCGGTATGTCGCCGCGCCTGCCACCTCGGACCAGCTCACACTGTAGATGCCGTTGTAGGCGCTGGCGGGCGCCGTCACCGTGGCCACTGCCACAGGCGGTCGCTGCACCACCACGCTCGAAATTCCCGACCAGCCGCTGCAGGATGTCTGCTGGCAGGCTCTTACGCTGTAGCCGAAGGTACCTTCACCCTTCGCGGACGCATCCCAGGTCCGGTTGGCACCGTTGTAAATGGTTGCCCAGGCCCCTCCGCTTATCTGCTCGCGCAACTCATAGCGCGTTGCATACGCAACTGCCGTCCATTGCGCCTGGAAGCTGCCGTTGGCGCTGAACGCAGGCAGGGTCAACACCGGCGTTGTCGGGGCTACCACGCTTACAGCCTGCGCTACCAGACTGCCATTCAGATGGATGTATTCGCTGTTCCTTCCTTCGCGCGCGTTCTCCTGCCGGCGCAGGACGCCATCATTGCCGTAGAGCGAACGAATCGCGGCACCGTCGCTGGTTCGAGCGGACAGAATTCGACGGCCATGGGCATCGTAGCGATAGCGCTCGGCATCGGCGACCGTGCGCAGGCGGTTGCCGAAATCAAAGCCATACGCCACGCCACTGCGATTGGATACGTTCCCTTGGACGTCATAGCTCAGACCCAAGGTTGTTGCGCCGCCACTGTTCTGCACATTGGTCAGGCGGTTGCGGCCGTCGTACCAGTAAACGTGATCCTTCACCCCGGTCAATTTGGCCGACCGCAGGTTGTCTACAGCGTCATATGTATACCGATAAACACCGTCGCCACCGAAGGATTGAGAGCTGGCCTGAATCAAACGATCCAGCCCATCGTAGGCCATCGTGCGCGTACGTTTGGCATCAATATTGTCAACGATTCGAGTGACGTTTCCGTTTGCGTCGTACTCATAGGTGTTGTCCAGCGCCCCCTTGCTGTCCGTTACCCGGGTCGGCAGCTGTCGCGCGTTCTGCGCCATCGTATGCACGATGCCGTTTCCATAGGTGAACTGCCGCATTCCACCGTTCGGATAGTAGCTTACGCCCGTTGCATAGCTGCCGGCCTTCGTCGGTTGACCAAGGGCATTGGGTGCGTAATCGACAAATCGACCGCTCGGATACGTCAGTCCCGACAGCGTCCCGTTGGCGTCGTAGGCATAGCCCAAGGACCGTATACCCAGCGTACTGTCACTGGACGTTTCCGCGGTCAGCACGCCGCGCTTGTTGTAGGTATAGGTGTTGGTGGCCTGGGTCGTTCCCGCGTCGTTGACCGTGGTCACCGTAGCCGGTTTTCCATCTTTGGTGTAGGTCCAGCTCTGGTTCCCATTCTTGTCGGGGAAGCTCAGCGAAGACAGACGATTTCGCACGTCATACCCCCGCACGACCTTGCGTGCGCCAACTGCAGCCGCACCGGGATCACATGCCGTCGTGCTGGGCAGATCGAGGCCCGCGGCGCTCCACGCGAGGTTTCCCGCCGCGTCGTAGCCCATCAAGGTTGCGCCCGTTTCTGGCTCAACGCTCTTGCAGAGTTGCTGATTGCCGTCATACACATAGCTACGGGTGATCTTTACCGTTCCGTCGAGATTGCGACGCACGATCGAGCGCGGCTTGCCAAAGATGTCACGCGCAATATCCGTGATGGCGCCAGCTGGATGGGAGATCGAGATGGGCGCATCCGTTGAAGGAGCACCAAATGCCTGGAAGGTGGAGACGGTGGCATTGCCCTTGGGGTCGACCACTTTCAAGCCGCCACCGGACAGGTAGCTGGTCAGTGAGGTCAGCAACCCGCCCTCACCGTCAACCGAAGCCGACGTTTTCCGCCCCAGCGCATCGTAGCCGTTCCAGGTGCCCGTGGTCAGCGCGGCCGAGCTTCCCAGGTGCGACGCGAATACCTGCCGCCCCGATTCATCGTAGGCAAAGCGCTGGAACCGTTGCGTAGCAGCACGCGAGGATTCGTCATACTCTTCGGTAAGCAAGGGACGCCAGAATGCATCGAAGAAGACATTGCGACGGGCATTCCCAGTGGCAACCGTTTGCCGCCAGTGACCTGCGGGAATACCAAACTCGTCGCCACTGACCGCGCTGAAATTCTGAGTCGTGCGTGCCCATGCGACGCTGTCCGCTGCTGGCCAATCAATACTGGCGATACGTCCCATGGGATCGTACCCATACTGGGTGGTTGCGCCGTTCTCGTCGGTGACGCTGGTCACCCAGCCGCTGTCACTCACTACAGCCGATCGGGTCGCGCCGTCGGCAAACTGCAGATTCTGTGGAATTCCGCGCTTCCAGCCTGAGATCAGCGTGCGATTCCCACGCCCATCGGCAACGCTCGCGACGGTGCCGTCTGCGTTGTACGTCAATACCTGCTTCAACAACCCATAGGAACGGGCTTCGACCGGGCGCATCAGTCCGTCAAACGCAGTTTGCTCAACCACCAAGCCCGTGTTTTCATTGGTGACTTTCGCGGCCGCACCGAGAATCCACCGCCCACGATCATCAGCGTACTGAGTAGCGTCTGTCCTGCTGCCGAGCGGGCTCGAGCGATTGATTCGAAGGGGCCGGGCCAGGTCGTCGAACGAGAGCATGCTGGTTTGATAGGTGACGCCATCCTGCTGGATTGCCTCAGCCACCACCGGACGTACCTCCGCGGAACTCGGCTCATCACCGCTGTAGATCATGCCGTAGAGCGGTATAAAGGGCTGCGCCTTCGCTTCGTCTTCGGTCATGTACAACGTGGTGCTGGTCCGAACTACCTTGCCGTTGGTATCGAGCACACTACTGCCCAGTAAGCGGCCTTCGTTCAAGGCGTACTGGGATCCGTAGCGGTACACCGTCCGCGTACCGTCAGGATTGGAGATAGTGACCTGCTTTTCCTTCTTGCAGGTGGTGCAGGGATAGATCGCCGCACCACCCGCACCGCCCCAAAGGGGTTCGAAGCCGCTTCCAAAACTATACGTCCACTGCAGTGTTTTGGGTAACCCAGGCCCCCATACCTTCTTCGAGTCCAGCGAGACTATGTCGTAGAAGAAAGGCACGGCGATTTCGTAGTAGTACTGCGAGTTCGAGGTACGTCGAACGCACTCGCTGGCGTGCACACCACTGCGATACTGACGACCGTTGGAGAACTGAAATTCTCCCATCGCTCCGGATGGATGCTTGATGGTCATCACCAACTTGCCATTGCGCTCCGGGGGCTGCTCCAAGCAAGACTCATTGCTATTTCCGTCCCAGAAAATCCTCTCCCACGCGCGAAGCGCACTGGAGTAGCTGTACGTCCAGGTACTGCCATCTGGCTGGGTGACGCTGGCCAAGCGGTTCTGGCCTTCAACCTGCACGTAGGCATAGCTCCACGTCCGGCCAGCTGCGGACACGGACGTCAGCATGCCGGCGTTGTATGTCAGCGTTATCTCACGCCCATCGCTGGACCAGATCCTGGTCGGATGTCCGTCCCCGTTGTACTGGTACTGCACCCAGTTGCCCGATCGATCTTCAACCCGGCTCGCCATCAGGTAGATACGCATCCGGGCTACTTTCGTTCGGTCGCCCAGCCCGCCGGATCTCTCCAGCGTTCCACCGTAGCGGGTGAAAGCGGTATCGAAGAAGTAGGATGTCCCCGAAGTGGTCTTGACTCGATAGCCTTCGCCTGCCAGTCCCGATTTCATCGGAATGCAGTCGATTGCATCGCGGTAGGAGGTGCTCCACTTTCGAACCACGCCATCAGTCGGTGCAGGCGACTTGTCCCAAGCCCCCAGCATCGTGCGATCACCGCCGTCGGGCACATGGATCATGTTGCCCTGCCAGATCTCATTGATGCGGAAGGTAACCGGCCCTTGGGGCGCCATGTGACCGCTGCAGCGGTTGTCGCGCCAGGAGGCAAGGCCCGGAAACATGCCTGAGATATGAGGCGTGTCTACTTCCCAGCCGCCCACACCGTCGATGTTGGAGTTGTAGCTTCCACTCCCCACCAGGTCCAACTCAACGCTGAAGCGACGTCGCATCTCAACAGGAAGCGCATTGTTGCCCGGCAGGCTGACGTCGGTAACACTGAAATCGGTCTTGCCGTTGTAGAGGCTGACGCTCTCACCGAACAGATCGTCCTTCAACGCGGTGAGATTCTGCGCTGACTCGATCAGTTTCCGGTATTCCTGATAGGGCTCCACCGCCAGCGCGGACACTGCACACACCGACAACACCACTGCAGCGCCCATGCGGCACTGCCAAGCAACTGCACGTTTCACACAGCACTCCCTGCTCGCATGCCCATTCGCGCACCATGGCGAACGTCGCTTCCATGCGATCGTCTAGCGCCGAATAGTAGACCTTAAGCAACTGTGTGAAAAGAGCGTGAATGGCACTTGCTTCGCCAACAAATAATTGGCGTGGGTTTCCACATGGCCCGGTAAAAGTCTTCAAGCGATGCAGGCCACGCTTGTTCGCCCCGCCGAACGGATGGACCTACGGACAGCGTTTGCAGCAAGAACGACATCATCGCCTCGGTGCATCCACGGCTCATCGGTCCCCTGGCACCCCATAGCCGCGCACCTGCCGCCGCAACAGATGCGGCACGATTATCCGATGTACCGGCGCCACCGGCAGCATGTACAGCCGCCCGAAGGTATTGTGCGTATGCACCACCGTAGCGATCTCCAGTGCATCGCCACGCCATTGCAGTGCCAGTTGCACGTGCAGGTGGCGGTCGTCGTCCTCCAGCACGATCGCGTCGGCCGTGCATCGCCGCACGGTGAAGATGCCCAGCCGTTGGCCGGGCGTGGGGTCGGCCGCGTCCTGCACGGCACGCAGCGATCCCAGGTCCTTCATGCCCAGCAGTCGCATGCCGCCGTTGCGCACCGCCATCAGCCCATCGAACCAGCCTGGCACGGTGGACGCCATGTCCTTGTAGGCCTGCAGCGCCGAACGGCCGCCGCGTGGCACCGTTGCCCGGCACGCGTGCACGAAGTCGGCGCCGGGCAACTGCGCATGCAGCACGTTGCCGGCATCCACCGGCACCCCGCGCACCACCGGCGCACTCACGGCTTGGGCCCCTGCCCTTCGTTGTCTTCCCAGTGCAGGATCTTCCGGGTGACGAAGCGGTAGACCGGCTTGCCGGTGCGGAACCACAGGTCGCGTACCCACGAGGTGCGCTTCAGCAGCCGCTTCTCCACCGGGGTCAGGTGCTGCCGGCAGTACATGCGCTTGTGCTTGAGCAGGTGGCGCAGGTCTTCGCGGGCCAGCAGCCGCATCCAGCGCGAGCGCGGGTTGCCGATCACCGCCAGCTGGAAGTCGATCAGGGCCGGCGAGCCGTCCTCGCGTACCAGCCAGTTGGCTTCCTTGGCCAGGTCGTTGTGCGCGATGCCATGCCGGTGCACGCGCTGCAGCAGCCGGCGCGCGGCGCGGAAATAGGCCAGGTCACCGTGCGGCGGGCGCTGGTACATCGCATCGCCGGCCATGAAGCTGCGGTCCAGCCAGCGCCCGTTCCAGGCCAGCAGCGCCGGGGTGTCGGCCATGCCGTCCAGGTGGGCCAGCGCGCGCGCTTCGCGCCGGGCCAGCCACCAGGCCGGCAGGCGCAGCCACCACGGGGTGGCACCCAGATCACGGCGGACAAAGCGCTGCCCGTCCTGCTCGATCAACAGAATGCAGCCGAAACTGTCGGCCTTCAGGGCATGCGGAGCGGGATCAGAGGCGCGGTTCATGGCGCCATTCTAGGCGTGCGATCGCGTTCATTCACTGTAGATCACGCACGTTGGCCGCCGCTGGCCGGCAGTCAGTCACCTTCACACCTCTATAATCCGACGATGGACTCGTCATGGATCGATACCACACTTGCGTGGATCTCAGCTCACCCCGTGCTCGCCGGTGCGGTCATTTTCCTCATTGCCTTCTGCGATGCGGTCATCGTGCTGGGCGCGATCGTGCCCGCGCTGCCGCTGCTGTTCGCCGTGGGCGTGTTCATCGGCCTGGGTCAGATCTCCGGCCCGTACGCGGTGGCGTGTGCGGCGGTGGGTGCGTTCGCCGGTGACGGCATCAGCTACTGGGTGGGGCGGCGCTGGGGCGACCGGCTTCGGGGCTTCTGGCCCTTCAGCAAGTACCCGCAGCTGCTGGACCGCGGCGAGACGATGTTCCGCCGCAATGCGTTCAAGAGCATCCTCGTAGCGCGTTATGTCGGGGCGATCCGGCCGTTCGTGCCGGCCATCGCCGGCATGATGAAGATGCCGCTGTCGCGCTACTTCCAGGCCAGCGGTATCGCCAGCCTGTCCTGGGCGGTGCTGTTCCTGGCGCCGGGCTGGGTGCTGGGCGAAGCCTATGACGCCGTTGCGGCGGTGGCCGGGCGGCTGGTGATGGTGCTGGGGCTGGTGGCGGTGTTGATGGGCGCGGTGTGGGCGATCGTGCTGTACGGCTACCGCTGGTCGGCCTCGCGCATAGACAGCTGGCTGGCGGCGCTGCTGCGCTGGTCGCAGCGCCATCCCACCCTGGGCCGTTACTCGGTGGCCGTGTTCGACCCGCAACGGCGCGAGTCGGTGCCGCTGGCCATGCTGGCGCTGATGCTGCTGTTGCTCGGCTGGTGCTGGTTCGCGCTGCTGATGGCCGTGGTAGCGCACGGCGAGCCGCTGCGCCTGGACATGGTGGTGCACCAGGCGATGCTGGCCCTGCGCAACCCGCTGGCCGACTACCCGATGGCCGCGCTGGCGTCGCTGGGCGCGTGGCAGGTGCTGCTGCCGGCCACGGCGGCCGGCATGGGCTACCTGGTCTGGCGCCGGCGTTGGATGGCCGCCGCGCACTGGCTGGCCGCGCTGGCCTTCGGGCTGGCACTGACCAAGCTGCTGGGCGCCACGGTGCACGTGGTGCGCCCGCCGGATGCCAGCAGTGGCTTCGGCTTCCCGTCGGTGTCGGTGACCATGGCCACCATCATCTTCGGCTTCTTCGCCGTGCTGATCGCGCGCGAGCTGCCGGGTCGCACGCGCGTGTGGCCGTACCTGCTGTCGGGCATCGTGGTGAGCCTGATCGGGTTTGCGCGGTTGTACCTGGGCGCGCATTGGCTGAGCGATGTCATCGGCGGCATGCTGTTCGGCATCTTCTGGCTGCTGGTGCTGGGCATCGCCTATCGCCGCCGCTTCAACCGCTCGTTCTGGGTCAAGCCGGTGGCCTGGCTGTTCTACGGCGTGTTCGCCGTGGCCGCGCTCTGGTACGCGCCGCGCAACATTCCGCTCAAGCTGGCGCGGTTCGAGCCGGCCCAGCCGGCCCCGGTGGACATGACCGCCGCAGCGTGGCTGCAGGATGCCTGGCGCGAGCTGCCGGCGCGTCGCAACGAGTTCGATGACGACCAGCGCTGGCCGCTGGACGTGCAGGTGGCCGGCCCGCTGGCGCCGCTGCAGAAGCGCCTGGAAAGCCAGGGCTGGCGCGTGCAGCCGCAGGCCGGGTGGGAACAGGCGCTGCTGATGCTCGACAAGTCCGCCACGCCGGACGAAGTGCCGGTGCTGCCGGCCACGCTGGACACCCAGGTGGAGTCGCTGCTGATGCTGCGCGCGGGCAATGCGCCCAACGAGATCTTCGCGCTGCGCGTGTGGCCGGCGCCCGCGCGGCTGCAGCCAGGCAACCAGCCGTTGTGGCTGGGCAGCGCGCAGACGCTGCATTACCAGCAGCACTTCCACCTGATCGGGATGTGGCGGCCGATGCGCGGCATCGACCCGTCGTTGAAGGCGGTACGCGACGCGCTGGACGGCCTGCCGCAGCAGGTGGACACGCATCCGGAGACGCAGATGCCGGTGTTGCGGGTGCGCACGCCGGCCGAATGACGCGGCAACGCGCGACGTAGTGCCGGGTTCTACCCGGCAAGTGCGGTAATGCACGGTTGCATCTTGCGTAAGGCAGCGGGGCAGAGCCCCGCTCTACGCGGGGGGTGTCAGGTCGGGGATCCAGGCCAGCAGGTGCTGCAGGCGCTGGTGGGGGTCGTCCTGTTGCAGCAGCTGCAGGCGCTGCGGCTCGTCGAGCGGCAGCAGTTCGGCCAGCCGCCAGCCTACCCAGGCGGCCTGCTCCAGTTGGGCCGGATGGGTCGGGGCGAAGGCCGCGCCGGCCTGTTCGATGATGTGCTCCAGCACGGTGGCCAGCAGCGCGTGTTCCGGGCGCAGTTCGTCGTCGTGGTCGGGGGTGGCCCATTCCACGTCGGCCAGCACCAGCCCGTTGTCGCGGATACGCGTGCGCAACACATGGAAACGACGCTGGCCACGCAGGCGCAACACCAGCACGCCGTCGGCGCCCACGTCGAAATCCTCGACGCGCGCTTCCACGCCGTAGGCGGCCGGCACCGCCGGCGACCCCACTTCATCGCCGTCCAGGATCAGGCAGACGCCGAAACTCGTGTCCTGCCGGCTGCACTCGCGCAGCATGTCCAGGTAGCGGCGTTCAAACACCCGCAGGCCCAGCGCGGCGCCAGGCAACAGCACCACGTGCAGCGGGAACAACGGCAGCGAAGCGGTCTCGGTCATGGCCTGCGGCGCGCCCGCCTCATCCCTGCTGCAGCTGCGCCAGGAAGCGCCGCGGGGCGCCGTCGAAACCGCCGTTGGACATGAACACGACATGGTCACCAGGGGCTGCGATCTCGCCCAGGCGGGCCAGCAATGCATCGGTATCGGGCACGGCGTGGGCCTGCCCACGCACCGCGGCGATCACGCCGGCCGCATCCCAGGCCAGCTCCGGGCGGTGCAGGAACACCACCGCATCGGCCAGGTCCAGCGAGGGCGCCAGCGCTTCGGCATGCGCGCCCAGCCGCATCGAATTGCTGCGCGGTTCCATCGCCACCACGATGCGCGCAGCACCGACCTTGGCACGCAGCCCTTCCAGCGTGGTGTGGATGGCGGTGGGGTGATGGGCGAAATCGTCGTAGACGGTGATGCCATGCGCCTGCCCGATCACTTCCAGGCGGCGTTTGACGCTGCGGAAGTTGGCCAGCGCCGGGATCACCGACGTCAGTTCCACCCCGACCGCATGCGCGGCGGCCAGCGCGGCCAGTCCGTTGAGCACGTTGTGGCGACCCAGCAGGGGCCAGCGCACCTCGCCTACGCGCACACCGCGGTGATGCACCACGAACGCGCTGCCGTCGGCGTTGACCAGTTCGGCATGCCATTCCAGCGACGGATCGAAGCCGAAGCGCTCCACCGGGGTCCAGCAGCCCATCGCCAGCACCTGCGCCAGGTAGGCATCCTCGCCATTGACGATCAAGCGGCCGCGCGCGGGCACGGTGCGCACCAGGTGGTGGAACTGGCGCTGGATCGCGGCCACGTCCGGGAAGATGTCGGCGTGGTCGTATTCGAGGTTGTTGAGGATGGCCACCAGCGGCCGGTAGTGCACGAACTTGCTGCGCTTGTCGAAGAAGGCCGTGTCGTACTCGTCGGCCTCGACCACGAACTCGCGCCCGCTGCCCAGGCGCGCCGACACGCCGAAGTCTTCGGCCACGCCGCCGATCAGGAAGCCCGGCTCACGCCCGGCCGCCTGCAGCAGCCAGGTCAGGATGGTGGTGGTGGTGGTCTTGCCATGGGTACCGGCCACGGCCAGCGTGTCACGCCCCGGCAAAACCTGTTCGGACAACCACTGCGCACCGGAAATGTAGCGTTGGCCGGCGTCGAGCACCGCTTCCACCGCTGGATTACCGCGCGACAGCGCATTGCCGACGATCACTTCATCGCAGTCCGCGGCAACACTGTCGGCGCGGTAGCCCGGATCCAGTGCGATGCCCAGCTGTTCCAGCTGGGTCGACATCGGCGGATAGATCGCCTGGTCGCTGCCATGCACCGCATGGCCCAGTTCCCGCGCCAGCGCGGCCACGCCGCCCATGAAGGTGCCGGCGATACCAAGGATATGAATCTTGCTCATGCGGTGGATTGTGACCGATCACCTGCGACTGTGGATATTGTCGTCAGACAATTGCCCAGATGCATGTAGGAAAAATACTCGCGGTGTCGGGGAATCCCCGATAGCGATGTAGTGTGAAGACAGACACAATTCAGGTGGCCAGCCGCAGCACCCCATTGGTCCTACTCCCCAAGAGGCCATCCCCAGGGGAGCTCATGCTGCGGGGCTCTGAGCAAGCCCGTCCGCTGGCACCTTAAACCACACGCCTGGCCCCTTGGGGCCAGGCGTGTGCGTTTACAGGCCCGGCAGGCGCCGCAGGCGCCACCGAAGCAGCGCCATCGGTTCAGCCGTGGATCGCCGCGCGGATGCGCGCTTCCACGTCGTCCAGTTCACCCACGCCATCCACGCGCGCGAGGGTGCCGCGGCCGGCGTAGAAATCGACCACCGGGGCGGTCTGGTCGTTGTAGACCTGCAGCCGCTGGCGCACCGAGTCGGGGTTGTCGTCGGCGCGGCCCTGTTCGGCGGCGCGGCCGGCGATGCGCTCGACCAGCAGTTCGGTCGGCACGTCCAGCTGCACCACCGCATCCAGCGGCTGGCCGATCTTCACCAGCAGGGTGTCCAGCGCGTTGGCCTGGGCCACGTTGCGCGGGTAACCATCAAGGATGAAGCCGTTGGCCACGTCGGCCTGGCCCAGGCGCGACTCGAGCATGCCCAGCAGGATGTCGTCGGACACCAGGTTGCCGGCATCCATCACAGCCTTGGCCTGCTTGCCCAGCTCGGTGCCCGCGGCCACTTCGGCACGCAGCAGGTCGCCGGTGGAAATGTGCGCAATCGACAGGTGTTCCTTCAGGCGCGTCGCCTGTGTCCCCTTGCCCGAACCGGGCGGTCCCAACAGAACCAATCGCATCAACCTGACTCCAACTTGGTAAAAAAATGGAAGGGCGCGAGCGCCGGGATTGTCCACAATCACGCTGCACCGCAATACGCGCACTTTACCCCATACCGGTAATGTCTCTGCAATGTCCTTCCCCCACCCCCAGGTGAAATGATGTCCAAAGGTACCCTGCTCTACGCCCAGTCAGGCGGCGTCACCGCCGTGATCAATGCCACCGCCTCGGCGGTGATCAGCACTGCCCGGGCCAAGGGAATCAAGGTCTTGGCCGCGCGCAACGGCATTCTTGGCGCGCTCCGCGAAGACCTGATCGACACCACGAAGGAGTCGGCGGCGGCGATCGCCGCGCTGGCCCACACCCCGGGCGGGGCCTTCGGCTCCTGCCGGTACAAGCTCAAGTCGCTCGAGGCCGACCGGGGCAAGTACGAACGCCTGCTGGAGGTCCTGAGGGCCCACGACGTGCGCTGGTTCCTCTACAACGGCGGCAACGACTCGGCCGACACCGCCTGGAAGGTCTCCCAGCTGGCCAAGGCCTTCGATTACGACCTCACCTGCATCGGCGTGCCCAAGACCATCGACAACGACCTGGCGGTCACCGACACCTGCCCGGGCTTCGGCTCGGCGGCCAAGTACACCGCGGTGTCGGTGCGCGAGGCGGCGCTGGACGTGGCGGCCATGGCGGAAACCTCGACCAAGGTGTTCGTCTATGAGGCCATGGGCCGCCATGCCGGCTGGCTGGCGGCGGCGGCCGGCCTGGCCGGGGAAGGCCTCGACGATGCCCCGCACATCATCCTGCTGCCCGAGCGCGCCTACGACGAGGCCGCCTTCCTGGCCAAGGTCAAGCAGGTGGTCGAGCGCGTGGGCCATTGCGTGGTGGTGGCCTCCGAAGGCATCCAGACCGCGGACGGCACGTTCGTCGCCGATGCCGGCGGCGGCAAGGATTCGTTCGGCCACACCCAGCTGGGCGGCGTGGCCTCGCAACTGGCCGCGCGGGTCAAGGACACGCTGGGCTACAAGGTGCACTGGACCCTGCCCGACTACCTGCAGCGCTCGGCGCGCCACATCGCCTCCAGGACCGACTGGGAGCAGGCGCAGGCGGTGGGCAAGGCGGCGGTGCAGTTCGCGCTGAAGGGCCACAACGCGGTGATGCCGGTGATCGTGCGCAGCAGCGACGCGCCCTACCGCTGGAGGATCGAGGCCGCGCCCCTGCACAAGGTGGCCAACCACGAGAAGAAGATGCCGGCCGGCTTCATCCGCAAGGACGGCTTCGGCATCACCGCCAGGGCGCGCGCCTACCTGTCACCGCTGATCAAGGGCGAGGCGCCCCTGCCCTACGGTGCCGATGGGCTGCCGAAGTATGTGACGCTCAAGAACGTGGGCGTGAAGAAGAAGCTGCCGGCCTGGCAGGAAGGCTGAGTGCCGCTGGGGGGTGGCGCGCCCGTGGGCGTGCCGCCCGCCGCCAATTGCGGCGCGCCGGGGCGCCCCCTACAATCGCGCCGAGCCGGCAGGACATGCGGGCTTTTGCACCCGCAACCCATTCCGCACCTGCGTGCGATGACAAGGACCGTACCGATGAAGCGCCACACCCTGGTTTCCCTGCTGCTGCTCACCGCAGCGGCGCCCGCCTTTGCCGATACCTGCGAAAGCAGCTTCCAGAAGAAGGGCAACCCCCTGTCCGGCACCACCTACACCGCCTCGGTGACCGTGCCGGAGCTGACCGTCAAGAGCGCGATCGGCCAGATGAACGTGATCGCCAAGGGCAACAACATGGACGTGTTGAGCTCGGACGTGGAAAACGGCGCGATGCTGATCGAAGATCCGCAGACGGCGATGCACAAGACCATTCCGATCATCATCAGCGCCACCAGCGAGGGCCGCACCGGCACCGTGGCGATGACGGTCAAGCTCAACCCCGGTGCCTTCGCCAAGGCCGATTCGATCCGCGCCGAGATGTGCAAGATGCTCACCCAGGTAAAGCCCGGCAAGGCCGGCGAGCAGCTCGCCGCGTCCACGCCGAAGGCCTCCACGGTGAACATTTCGGCCAGCGATTTCGGGTTCCAGCTGCGCACGCAGAACAAGGACAACCCCGCCGCGATCGAGCCGCGCTACAAGGGCAAGATCTACTCGATCACCGGCCGGGTCAACGGCGTGCTCAAGAGCGGCGGCACCTACAACACCGGCTTCGAGCTGCCCAACGGCTCCGGCGGCATCGACTTCGAAAGCGTGGCCATCACCTGCGCGTTCGCGCCGAGCCAGGCCGCCTTCGCGCTGGCGTTGCGCCCGAAGGAAAAGGTCACCCTGGTCGGCGTGGTCGACCATTACGACCAGATCGGCCGCGTGCTGTGGCTGAAGGACTGCAAGGGCAACTGAGCCCGGCCAGCGTCGCGTGATACCCAAGCCCGGACCGGCCCTGCCGTCCGGGCTTTTTCATGGGCGCGCAGGGTACTGGACGACCTGCGGGGGCTGGCCTCATGCTCCGCACACGATCCGGGTGGGGGTGGTGCCATCGGCACTGCACCGGGTCGCCAGGCGGCGGGCGCACGGGTGCGCCCGCTTCATGCAACCAGGGGAAGAAACCATGCACAGAATGGTGTGGGTTGGTGCGCTGCTGCTCGTTGTCGGGCAGGCGGCGGGCAAGGAAAAGATGATCCCGCTGTCGGCACAGGATGCCGAAGCGCTGCGCGGAAAAACGGTGGCACTGACACAGCACGAACCGCCGTCGTTCATGGCGATGACCGCCGGCAAGGCGTCGTTTGCGCTGTTCGGCGCAGCGGCGATGGCCAGTGCGGGCAACGAGCTGGTGCGGCAGAACGGGGTAGCCGACCCCGCCGGGCTGGTCCGCGACCAGTTGGGGGGCGCGCTGGGACAGGCGTTCGGCGCGCAGCTGCTGCCGCTGGATGCCACGCCGACCAAGGCGGTGAAGCCGGCCGAACTGGCCAGACTGCATGCCGATGCCGACTACGTGCTGGACGTGCGCTCAGGCGGCTGGAACTACGCCTACTTCGCCACGCAGTGGGGCCGGTACTGGGTCGGCTACAGCGTGCAGGTGATGCTGGTGGAGACCGCCAACAAGCGGGTCGTGTCGAACCTGGCCTGTGCGGCCAACACCATCAACGACGGTGAACCGCCTACCCGCGAGGCACTGCATGCCGACCAGGCGCGCCTGCTCAAACACGTGACCGCCGCGCTGGGCGCACGTTGCGTGCAGCTGCTGGGGCGGGAACAGTTCCGGCTGACCGCCGCACACATGCCGGTGCTGCCGCCTGCGCTGGCCAATACCCTGCGCCCCGGCACCGCGCCGGCAACGCTGATCGCCGCAACCGACGCCCCTGCGCCCTCGGCCGAACCGCTCACCGTCGGCGAACAGCTCGCGGTGGTGACGCCTGCCGAGGTCGCCGATGGCGGCACCTCGCCGCCGGTGCAGACCGTCGCGGTGGTGGAGCAAGCCCCCGTGCCGACCGCACCGCAACCGGTTGCGCCGGCACCGGCACCGCCTGCAGACCCTGCGCCTGCGGCGACGGGCTCGGGCGGCACCAACTGGCGGCAATGGCCGACGCGCGGCGGGCTGTAATCGCACCCGCGACCGGTTCCGGGCGTGCAATCGCCCGGAACCGGCACCGCCCATTACCGGCAGGCGGCGCCTTCTACGTTCAGCTGCGCGGCGAACATCGGGATCTGTGCGATCTTGCCGGCGGCGGCCTGCTTCTTGGCGTCTTCCAGGTAGATACGCGACTGGCCCTGGCCGTCCAGTTCGGCCTTCTGCGCCACCGGCATGCGCCACACACGCACCACCGCCTGCTGCGCCGGACACGCGGCGCTCGGCACGCGGATCACGTCGTTGAGCTTCCAGCCTTTGGCTTCGCTGGGCTGGGCCTTGTCGAAATCGACGAAGCGGGCGCGCGGCTGGCACTGCTCGCTGGTGCGCACCACGGCGAACTTGTACGGCTGTGCGGCATCGGCGGTGAACATGCCCTCCAGCCGTGCACAGGCTTCGGGAATCTGGCGCAGCGTATGGGCCGCGCCCACCGCCTGCGGCGCACCGACGGCGCGTTTCAGTTCCGGGGTTTCAGCGGCGCTGGCGGCCACGGCAGGCAGCAGGGCCAGCCAGAGCAGGTAACGGGTGGACATGACGGAACTCCGGGAGCTGGGGATGGGCCGAGGCTGCCAGTGGGTGGCTGAACGGCGTGGCAAGGCGTCCCATCAACGCCTGGCTGGATCCAGACGACGGGACACCTGCCCCCTGAGTCAGGGGGTAGCCGCGAAGCGGCGGGGGATTGGATGCAGATTAGAGGGACCCGTGGTTTGCGCAGCAAACCACGGGCGACAGCGCGCATGCGATGGTGCGTGGTTGCCGGCCAGCGGCCGGCAGAACGCGACTGCGGACGGGTGTGCGTGGTTGCCGGCCAGCGGCCGGCAGAACGCGACTGCGGACGGGTGTGCGTGGTTGCCGGCCAGCGGCCGGCACTACCCGGATGCGGGTGTTGCCCGCATACTCGGGGCACCAGGGATTGCTGAACACCGCCACACGCTTGAAGACCGGGCACGGTCTGAACGGGTTGGTCCAAGGTTGCAGCCCGTTGTGCCCCCGCGTGGAGAGGTTCATCCGTTCGTCTGGATGCCATTCCATCACCCGGGAGGGGACATGCTGGAACGTTATGGGCTTTCTCTGGCGCTGTTCTGCGCCATTCTCGCGATTCTCTACGGCATCGTGTCGGCACGCTGGATCCTCCGGCAACCGGCTGGCAATGCCCGCATGCAGGAAATCGCCGCCGCCATCCAGGAAGGCGCGCGCGCCTATCTCAACCGTCAATACCTCACCATCGGCATCGCCGGCGTCGTGCTGTTCGTGCTGGTCGGTTTCTTCCTCAGCTGGTACACCGCCATCGGCTTTGCGATCGGCGCGGTGCTGTCCGGCGCCGCCGGCTACATCGGCATGAACGTGTCGGTGCGCGCCAACGTGCGCACCGCCGAAGCCGCCCGCAACGGCCTAGGTGCCGCCATGGACGTGGCATTCCGCGGCGGTGCGATCACCGGCATGCTGGTGGTCGGGCTCGGCCTGCTGGGCGTGGCCGGGTATTACGCACTGCTGCTGCGGATGGGGCTGGACACCGCGCAGGCACTGCATGCGCTGGTCGGGCTGGCGTTTGGCTCCTCGCTGATTTCGATCTTCGCGCGACTGGGCGGCGGCATTTTCACCAAGGGCGCCGACGTCGGCGCGGACCTGGTCGGCAAGGTGGAAGCCGGCATTCCCGAGGACGACCCGCGCAACCCGGCGGTGATCGCCGACAACGTGGGCGACAACGTCGGCGACTGCGCCGGCATGGCCGCCGACCTGTTCGAGACTTACGCGGTGACGGTGATCGCCACCATGCTGCTGGGCAGCCTGATGATCGCCGAAGCCGGGCGCAACGCGATCCTGTATCCGCTGGTGCTGGGCGGCGTGTCGATCATCGCCTCGATCATCGGCGCGCTGTTCGTCAAGGTGAAGCCCGGCGGTTCGATCATGGGCGCGCTGTACAAGGGCGTGATCGTGTCGGCGGTGCTGGCGGCGATCGCGTTCTACCCAATCACCCTGCAGCTGATGCCCGACAACAGCCACGGCGCGCTGAACCTGTACTTCTGCGCGTTGATCGGGCTGGTGCTGACCGGGCTGATCGTGTGGATCACCGAGTACTACACCGGCACCCAGTACACGCCGGTGCAGCACGTGGCGCAGGCCTCCACCACCGGGCATGGGACCAACATCATCGCCGGGCTCGGGGTGTCGATGAAGTCGACCGCGCTGCCGGTGATCGCGGTGTGCGTGGCGATCTGGCTGGCGCACTACTTCGGCGGCCTGTACGGCATCGCCATCGCGGCCACCGCGATGCTGTCGATGGCCGGCATGATCGTGGCGCTGGATGCCTACGGCCCGATCACCGACAACGCCGGCGGCATTGCCGAGATGGCCGAACTGCCCTCCAGCATCCGCGACATCACCGACCCGCTGGACGCGGTGGGCAACACCACCAAGGCGGTCACCAAGGGCTATGCGATCGGCTCGGCAGCGCTGGCCGCGCTGGTGCTGTTCGCCGATTACACGCACAACCTGCAGGCGGCCAATCCGGGCCAGACGTTCGCCTTCGACCTGTCCGACCACACGGTGATCATCGGCCTGCTGATCGGCGGCCTGATCCCTTACCTGTTCGGTGCGATGGCGATGGAAGCGGTAGGCCGCGCGGCCGGTGCGGTGGTGGAGGAAGTGCGCCGCCAGTTCCGCGAGATCCCCGGCATCATGGAAGGCACCGGCAAGCCGCAGTACGACCGCGCGGTGGACATGCTGACCCGCTCGGCGATCCGCGAAATGATCGTGCCCTCGCTGTTGCCGGTGGCCGTGCCGGTGGTGGTGGGCCTGCTGCTGGGGCCGCGCGCGCTGGGCGGGTTGCTGATCGGCACCATCGTCACCGGCCTGTTCGTGGCGATCTCGATGACCACCGGCGGTGGGGCGTGGGACAACGCCAAGAAGTACATCGAGGATGGCCACTTCGGCGGCAAGGGCAGCGAGGCGCACAAGGCCGCCGTCACCGGCGACACCGTGGGCGATCCGTACAAGGACACCGCAGGGCCCGCGATCAATCCGTTGATCAAGATCATCAACATCGTCGCGCTGTTGCTGGTGCCGCTGCTGTAGGCACACCGTCGCCCGGCCCATGGCCGGGCATTACCGGGTCACCGCCGGCGGATGAAGAACGCCACCGGCACCATCACCTCCACCGGGTCGCCGCCGATCTCCGGCGGCGGCGCCGGCACCGGGCTGCCACGGCGCACGGTGTCCAGCGTTTCGGCATCCAGCAACGGATGCCCACTGCTCTGGCCGATGCGGATGTTGCTCGCATTGCCCTGCCGGTCCACCGCAAAGCGCACATAGGCCACGCCCTGTTGGCGCAGGCGCTCGGCCCCGCGGGGATAGCGCCGGTGCTGTTCCAGGTGGCCCAGCAGCAGCCCCTGCCAGGTGACCTGCGCGTCGCTGCGCTGGCCGGCCATGGTCTGCGGCGCCGCGTAGCGTTGCGTGGCCTTGGCCTGTACGTCCGGCGGCGCCAGGGTCTGGTCCACGTTGTATTGGTCCGACGGCGTCTGATCGGGGGGCACTGGCGTGCGTTGCGCGACCTCCTCGCCGTCCGGGTGCGGTTGCGGGGGCAGCACCGGCGCGCGCAGCGGCTGCGGCTCCGGTCTGGGGCGGTGCTGTTCCTGTTGCGAGGGCCCCTGCGCGATATCGGTGGGCGGTACCGGCGGCGCTTCGGCGACCGCGGCCAGTTCCACCCTCAGCGCTTCCGGCGGTGCGCTGGCCGGTGCGGGTGGCGCGCGTCCGATCCACCACAGCGTGGCCCCGATGCCGATGGCGTAGGTGGCCAGCACGATGCCCAGGCTGCCGGCCCAGCGTGCGTGCCCTGCACTGCCATCGCTCATGGTGCGGGCTGTTCCAGCCCGACCAGGGCCACCTTGAGGTAGCCGGCCGCGCGCAGCGCGTTCATGGCCTGCATCAGGTCGCCGTAGGCCACCTGGCGGTCGGCGCGCAGATAGATGCGCTGCTCACGGTCGCCGCCGGTCAGCCGCTGCAATGCCGCCGGCAACGCGTCGGCGGAAACGGCGGCATCGTTCACCCGCAGCGACAGGTCGGCCTGCACGGTCAGGAACACCGGCTCACCCTCGCGCGGTTGCGGGCGGGCGCTGCTGGCCGGCAGGTCCACGGCGGTGTCCACGGTGGCCAGCGGCGCGGCGACCATGAAGATGATCAGCAGCACCAGCATCACATCGATGAAAGGGGTGACGTTGATCGCGTGGGTTTCTTCCAGCGCGTCGTCGTCGTGGCGTGCGGTACGGAGTGCCATGCGTAAGCCTCAGTGCGCCGCGCGTGCCAGCACCGGGCCGGCGTGCACTGCGGCGCGGTCGAGGTCGCGCGACACCAGTTGCTGCACCGCCGCCGAAACATCGCCCAGCAGCGCGCGCAGGCCGGCCAGCACCCGGGTGAAGTGGTTGTAGATCACCACGGCGGGAATGGCGGCTACCAGGCCCAGCGCGGTGGCCAACAACGCTTCGGCGATGCCGGGCGCCACCACGGCCAGGTTGGTGGTGTTGGACTGGGCGATCCCGACGAAGCTGTTCATGATGCCCCACACGGTACCGAACAGACCCACGAACGGCGCGATCGCGCCGATGCTGGCGAGCACGCCGATGCCCCGCCGCGCCTGCCGCGCGCAGGCCAGCTCGATGCGCTCCAGGCGCGAGCCGACGCGCTCCTTCACCCCCGCCGGGTCGCCCCCGTGCGGCGACAGCCGCAGCTCGGTGCGCGCCGCCTCCAGCAGCAGGCGCACCGGTTCTTCCTGCAGGCGCGGGTCGACCTGTGGATCGGGCAGTTGCACGCTGTCCAGCAGCAGCGCGCGCGCCTGCAGCAGGTGGCGGCGTTCGCGTGCCAGCTCCCAGCCCTTGGCCAGCAGCACCGTCCAGGTGGCCACCGATGCAATGGCCAGGCCGATCATCACCGTTTTGACCACGACGTCGGCGGCCAGGTACATGCCCCATGGCGTCAGTGCAGGTGCCGGGGCGGCGATGGCGAAGGGAAGCAACACAGTCATGGTCAGGCTCATCAGGAAAGGAGGCGCAGGGGCGCTGCAACGCGCGCCGGAACAAGGCGCAGGCTCACTCGGGCGTGGGCGGCAGGCGCGGCGACGGCCGCGACAGCACATAGGCTGCGCTGGCAATGAAGAACGCGCCCACGCCCAGCAACAGCCGCCACGACGGATGCACGCCCCAGCAGAACATCACGAAGCCGAACGCCATGCCGCCGGCCGCAAAGGCCTTGCCCTTGCGGCTCACCGCGCCCTGCTCGCGCCACAGGCGCAAGGCCGGGCCGTAACGCGGGTGGTCGAGCAGCCGGCGTTCAAACCGTGGCGAGCTGCGTGCGAAGCAGCCCACCGCCAGGATCAGGAAGATGGTGGTGGGCATCACCGGCAGCAGCGCGCCGATTACGCCCAGCGCCACCATCACCCACCCCAGGCAGAACCACAGCCAGCGCATCAGCGCGCGTCGAACTCGCGTTCAACATGGTCGTGCACGCTGCGGAACGCTGCATCGGCGGCATCGATGACCTGCTGTTCCTGCGTATCGTCCAGCACCACCCCGTCGAGCGCGGCGGTGAACGCGCGCCAATGACGCGCGGCACCGTCGGGATGTGCGGCCAGGTGGCGTGCACCGAACCCGGCGTCCAGCCCCAGCCTGGCGGCCATCTTGTACAGGATGGTGCCGCCCAGGTTGGAGCCTTCGGCCACGTACAGCCAGCCCAGCGCGGTCGGCAGCGCCAGGTCCGGGTCCAGCCGCATCGGCACCGGGGCCGGCAGGATCTGTTCTAGGTCGGCGAGGTCGCGGGCGATCAACGGCAGCCGGCGGCGTGCCTCCAGATCGGGCAGCAGGGCGTCGAGTGCGGCATTGGCGTAGAGCGCGTCGATATCGCGATGGAAGCGGTACTGCACGCGCAGGAAACGCGCGAACTGGCCGCGGCTGGCGAAGATGTCGCCGGCCATGATGCGCTTGTCCAGCGCGCCGTGGCTGTCGCGGGTGGCGGCCTTCAGGCGCTGGCTGCGGGTGGCTTCAAGGGTATCGATGACGGTCATGGCGCTCGTGCTGGCAATGGGGAATGCAGCCCGCGCAGGGCCGGGAGCAGGCCGTGCGCAGGTTTCCCGAGTGAGACGTCTGGCGCGGCGGCAACCCCAAGCCTGGTTGTACGAGCGCTCCCTACCCGATCCGGCGATGCCGGCCTCACGCGCCTGCACTGATAATGGCGGCACATTCTTCAGGAGGACCCCGCCATGATGATCACCACCGAACCGCGCATGACCAACCTGTTCCTGCAGCTGGGCCTGGATGCCAGCGACGACGCAATCGCACGCTTCATCGTCGACCACCAGCTGCCCGCCGAGGTGGCCCTGGTGGAGGCGCCGTTCTGGAATGATGGCCAGCGCCAGTTCCTGGCCGAGCAGCTCAAGTCCGATGCGGACTGGGCCATCATCGTCGATGAGCTGGGCGAGGCCCTGCATGCCGACGCGGTCGCGCAGCAGACCGGCGCCTGAAAAAACGAACACGGGGCCGGCAGTTGCCGGCCCCGTGGGGTGCATCACCTCACCCTCAGTAGCGCCAGGTCAGCGCCAGCCGCACGATCCGGCCCGGTGCCGGCATCACGCCGAGCGCCAGCGGATCCAGGTAATAGCGGTCGGTGAGGTTGTCGACGTTGAGGTCCACCGCGAACTGCTCGCTGGCCTGCCAGCTGGCGAACAGGTCCACCACGGTGGCCGGGCGGTACAGCTGCTGGATCGCCGACAGGCCGACGTTCCATTCCTTGTCCAACGTGCTGATCGGACCGGCGTTGTGGATCACCCGGGTACCGAAGCTGAGCCGCTCATCGAACAGGCGTGAGCCCAGGGTCAGGTTGACGGTATAGCGCGGCGGATTCTGCGTGTTGCTGTAGGAGCCTTCAAAGCCGCCATCGACGCAGTCGGGGGTGTTGGCCAGTTCCTCGATCCTGCGCTGCACGCCGTAGGCACGGCGCTCGGCGGCGATATCCGGCGCACAGGTCTTGGCCTCGAAGTAATAGTGCGCAGACAGGTCGGCGAACACCTTGCCGGCATCGTAGCTGGACTGGAACTCCATGCCCGACACCTTGAAGCGGTCGATGTTGCGGATGTAGCCGGCCGACAGCGTGCGGTAGTCGCGGGTGATCAGGTCATCGATGCGGGTGTTGAAGTACGCCAGCTTGAACGCCGCCGTATCGCCGTCGGTGAACAGCCCCTGCCGGACCGTGCTGGCACCGATTTCCCAGGTACCGGCGCGCTCGGGCTTGAGCTCGCCACCGATCGGCTTGGCGGCGGTGAACAGGCCCAGCGTGCTTTCAAACAGGCTCGGCAGCTTCACGCCTTCGGCGTACTTCACGTAGACCATGCTGTCGTCGTTGAAGTGGTAGGTGACGCTGGCGGTGGGCATGAACGCATGATCGGTGCGGCGGATCGGCTGCGACCAGGTCCAGCTTGTCGGCACGATCAGGTCCTCGACCTCACTCATGTCGTGGAAGTTCCAGCCGGTGATGTCGGCCACGGTGCCCTTCTTGTACGGCGAGGCCAGCAGCGATGCTTCGGTGAACTGGCCGTTCGCATCGGGGTACCAGTTGAGCATGGCGATGCGCTTGGCACGCCAGGCCGGCAGCGCCGGGTTGCCGTCCAGCAGCTGGGTGTAGCGGTACTGGCCGATCACTTCCTCGCCGTCCGGCGTGGCCAGGCGGTTGCGGTCGTGCACGCTGACGCGGTTGAAGCGCCCGCCCAGCAGCACGTCCCAATGGTCGTCGGGCTGCCACTTCATCGAGGCCACCGCACTGTATTCCTTGCGGCCGGCGTTGCGCAGGAAACGGTTGTTGATCAGGTCGTCGTGCTTGATCGGCGCATTCTTGCCGGGCCCGACATCCTCGTCGCTGAAGGACAGGCCATAGTCGAAGGTGAACACCCCCGCGGCATCGGTAATCAGGTGCGTCGTGTTGGACACGTCAAAGCCGAGCCGCTGCTGCTGCATGCTGTTGCGGTAGGCGTCCTTGTAACCCGGGTCGGTGTTGAAGCTCGGGCCGTCATACCACTCGGTGCGGCGGTCGAAGTACCACGGGGTGATGCCGGTCAGGCCGTTGTACATCAGGCTGTCGGCGTCGGTGTACCAGAGGTTGGCCTTCAGATCGACCCGGTCGTTGCCCGGGTTGAAGCGGTAGCGCAGGTTGTAGGCATCCATGTCCACGCTGCCCGGCTCCCACTGCGGCACGCGGTCGCGGTCCACGCGGATGATCTGCGAGGCCATGATCTCGCCCTGGCGGCCACTGTAGTGGCGGTAGCCCGCTTCCAGGGTCTGGGTGTCGTCGATGCGCCAGGTGCCCTTCAACAGCACCGAATTGGACTTGGACGAGGTGTTGAACACTTCGGTGTTGGGCGGGTTCAACGGGGCCAGCGTGCGCCGGGTCTGCGGGAAGTCGTCGTAGCCGTGCTTGCCGCCGTAGTAGTTGCCGGTATCCCGCCAGGCGTAGGCGGCGACCAGGTCGAACGCATCCCAGTGCTTGCCACCGGCGATGTTGAAGAACTGCCCGCCCAGGCTGTTGCGGTTGCTGCGCGGCGCGGCGCCATAGGCCGGCACATCGCGTGCGCTGCCGTTGGACACGCCGCTGCGTACGCGCAGGCCGACGTCCTGGCCCTCGCGCAGCACGTCGCCGATCTTCAACGTCTCCATCTCGACCACGCCGCCGATGCCGCCGGACGCATTGGCGCCCAGGCTGGGGCCCTTGGTCACGGTGAGGCTGGAGATCAGGTCCGGGTCCAGGTAGGTCCGCTGCGACTGGCCGGCGTAGCCCCGGTAGGTATCCATGCTGGACTGGCCGCCGTCGATGATGACCGGGATGCGGCTCTGGCCCTGGATGCCGCGGATGTTGAGGTCCAGCGCGTTGGCGGTACGCGGGTCGCCGGCGGTGACGCCGACCACGCCCTTGACGATATCGGCCGCGGAGGTGCCGCGGAACCGTTCGATCGTGGCACGCGGCACGTACACGGTGGAACCGGTGGTGCGGTACACATCCAGTGCGCGTGCGGCATCGCTGTCGCCGTCGCCGGACTGCTCGCCGGCCACCCGCAGCGCGTCGGTGACGATCACCCCGTCCTCGCGGCTGGCCGTGGCGGCCACTTCCAGGGTCACCGCATCGGGGCCGACACTGCGCATCACCAGGCCACTGCCACGCAGCAGCTGCTGCAGTGCCCGCTGCGCGTCGAGTTCGCCGCTGACCGCGCTGGAGCGCACGCCCTCGGTGAGCGCGGTTGGCCAGGCCACCTGCACACCGGACTGGCGCATGTAGGTACGCAGTGCCTCGGCCAGCGGCTGGGCGGGAATATCGAAGCGATGCAGGGCGGCAGCGCCGGACGGGCTGGCCTGGGCCATCGCCGGGAATGCAGGCGCGGCCACCAGGCCGGCGGCCAACAAGGCGATGCAGAGACGGGACGGACGCGGCGAACGGCCCGGGGAGGAGGTGATGCGCATGATGGAACCTGTCGAGAAGGCGATATCGCAGAAGCGACGTCCCCGCATACGGTGTGCGGGCGCTGCGAAGTACGTGGCGGCGGCGGGTACGTTCGGGGGGTGAGACGACTGGGGCGGCGACGCCCCCAAGACCAATTCGGTTCGGACAGCGCGCGCGGCTATCGACGGGCGTCGACCTGCACGATCGCCACGCCCATCGGCAGGCGGGTGACGCGCAGACCGGCGCTGCCGGCGAGTGCGTCCAGCGCCTGTTCGGGCCGGTCGATGCGGAACGCCGCGTTGACCGCGGGCAGCTGCGACAGGTCGCCGCGGACAAAGGTAGGCCCGCGCCGATAGCGCCCGATGCGCTGCACCGCATCGGCAACCCCCACTTCATCGAGCAGCAGTTCGCCCTGCCGCCACGCCCCGATCCGGTCGGGCGCCTGGTCGGGCAGCCGCTGCACCCGGCCACCGGGCGCGAACGTGGCGCGCTGCCCGGCCTGCAGCCAGGTCCAGCCGCCGCCGTCGCTGGCCGCCACCCGCACCTGGCCCTGTTCCACGTCGGCCTGCACGCCGGTGGCGCCGCTGGAGACCGCAAACGCGGTGGAAATATCCTCGACCACCCCGCCCTGCGCGCGTACTTCAAACCGCTGCGGCTGGCCGGGCGCCACCTGGAACCAGGCACGACCGCGCAACAGCGCGATACGGCGCACCTGGCCGTCGAACTGCACGGCAATGGCCGACTCGGCATCCAGCACGGCGCGGCTGCCGTCGGGCAACGCGACCTCGGCGATGCCGGTACTGGTGCGGTGGTCCGATTGCAGTCGCAGCCACGCATCCGGTGCCACCCAGGCCAGCGCCAGCACCGCCGCAGCGGCCAGCGACCAGCGGCGCGCGCGGACGTATCGGCGCGGCGGCGCGAGGGTGGACTGCGGCCGTGGCCCAAGGCTGCGCCAGAGCTGGCGTTCGCGTTCGAACACTGGCCGGTGGCCCGGCGCGGCCAGCCAGTGCTCGAAGGCCTGCATGCCGATGTCATCCACCGTGCCGGAGGCCAGCCACGCAATCCACGCCTGCGCCTGCACGGCGACGGGATCGGACGATGTGGAGGGTGGCGGAAGCGGATCGATGTGCGGCGGGCTCATGGCTGGCGGGGTGCGGTCGGGCGATGACACCCGCAGGGACGGAAGCGGGGCACGCGACGCGCCCCAGTATGATCAAGACGAATGACGGGTGGGCTTCCCCAAGGCCCTGACGCGCGCGCGGGGCATCAGCGCCCGTTGCGGGCCCACGCCAGGCGCTGCAGGGCGGCGCGCACGTGATTCTCCACGGTCGTCACCGACACCTTGAGGCGCCTGGCCACGTCGGCCTGGGTCAGGCCCTGCAGGCGGTTGAGCCGGAAGATGGTGCGGGTGGGCTCGGGCAGGTGCGCGGCGGCGGCGAGCACGCGCTGCAGTTCGTCCTGGGCCATCGCCTGTTCTTCGGTCGACAGCACTTCGTCCGGTCCCCACAGGTAATGCTCGGCGAGCAGGCGCGCGCGGCGGGTGCGCTCACGCCCGTGGTCGGTGGCCAGGTTGGTGGCCAGCCGATACAGATAGGCCCGCGGGTTGTCGATGGCCTGGCCGCTGTCCACCCCGCGCGCCTTGAACCAGATCGCCTGGATCACGTCCTCGGCACCGCCATCGTTGCCCAGGATGCGCTGCACCAGGCGCAGCAGCGCGGGGCGTTCGCGGATCAGCATCTCGGTGAGGGCGGAGGCGTTGGTGGTCATGCGACAGACGCGGGGGCCGGGGCGGAAGGCGCGCCATGCTACCCCGCAAATGCGAATGAGTCACGTTTGTGCGGCACCGGACGCTTCACCGCGCACACCCTGCCGTGGCCGGCGCCGCAGTAGAACAGCCCGGCGCCGTCGGACTCCAGGCCGCTGACACTGCGCCCGTCCGGCATCTGCAGGCGGTGCTGCACCGCGCCGCTGGCCGGGTCGATGCGGCGGATGTCGCTCTGTCCCGCCTCGTCGGTGCCATGCCAGAGCTCGCCGTCCACCCAGGTCACGCCGGTGACGAAGCGGTCCGACTCGATCGTGCGCAGGATGCGGCCGGTGGCCGGGTCGACCTGGTGGATGCGGCGCTGCCGGTACTGCCCCACCCACAGGCTGCCTTCGGCCCAGGCCATGCCCGAGTCGGTGCCGCCGCCGGGCGCGGGGATCGAGGCCAGCACCTGGCCGCTGCGCGGGTCGATCCGGTCGATGCGCGCGCCGGCGATCTGGTAAAGGTGGGTGCCGTCGAAGGCGGTACCGGCATCGCAGGGCAGCGCCAGGGTGCGCACCTCCTCGCCGCTGGCCGGGTCGAATGCCACCAGCGCCGCGCCGGTGGCCGCCCATACATGATGCCCGTCGAAGCTGACGCCGTTGACGCAGTCCGAGCCGGCGAACGGGCCGTATTCGCGCACCAGCTCGGCGGCCTCGACCGGTGCGGCCGACGGGGTACCCAAGGTGTCCGTGTTCATCGTTGCTGTCTCCTGGCCCCGGGAAGGCGGTGCCTGCCAGCGACACTAGCCAATCGGCAGCGCGGCAGGGAGTAACAAGATCGTCGTGAAACCGGCCAGCGGCACCGACTGCCAGCGCTGCGCACGACCACGCCCGCAGCTGTGCACCTGCCCTGCGGCCTGCAGTTCGGCCAGCGCACGCTGCACGCTGCGCTGGCTGGCGCCCACCGCCAGCGCCAGCGACGAGGTGGACCAGGCGGCACCGTCGGCAAGCAGCGCGACCAACGCGCCCTGCTCGCCGTCGATCGGGGGCACCAGCACCGTGACCGTCCGCGCCCGGCAGGGCTGGATCCGGAACCCCTGCGGGGTGGCGTCAATCCGCGCCTGCGCCGCGATCAGCGCGCGCAGCCGGCCCAGCTCCACCCGCAGCCGCACGCGCAGCGAGTCGTCCGGCCGGGTGATACAGAAGACGCGTGCAATCAGTGCATCGCGGTCGACCCCACCCGGCCATGCCTCGGCCAGCGCGCGCAGCAGGGCGAACAACACTGGACGGCGTGCCAGACACTGCCACTTCGTGCCGGTGCGTACGCCGCGCCGGCACGCATCCACCACCAGCGCACCGGACGCGAGCAGGTCCGGGATGTCGTCCAGGCACAGGCTGCGCTCTACGCCGGCCTGGAGGCTGCGGGCTGCCGGCCGGTCCAATGCGGCACGTGCGTCGTCCACTTCCCGCCGCAGCGCGGCGATGCCGGCGCGTTCGGCCGCTGCCTGGGCGCGGGCCAGGGCGGCACGCGCCTGGCCGACCTGCAGCGCACGCACGGCCAGCGCCGCAGCGGTCAACGCGGCCATCGCGGCCAGCGCCGGCGGCATCGACCGGCCGGCAAGCTGGGCCAGGCCATGGTCGGCATCGCGCAGGCGCCCCAACAGCACCCCGCGCCGGGCCAGGATCAGCCAGGCCTGCAGGGCATTGGCCCCGTCACCCCGCGCATCCAGCAGTGCCGCCACCTCCTGCAGGGGATGCGACGACCCCGCCAGTTCGCGCATGGCCAGCGCCACCTCGGCCTCGGCAACCACGCAGCGCGCCCGCGCCACCGCCTCGTGCGGGCCGAACGCGCGGCGGGCGCGCCGCAGCAGGTCCCGTGCGGTATCCAGCTGGCCCAGCTGGGCCATGGCGATGCCCCGCAGCGCCAGCGCGGGCGGGTCCTCGCGCAGCGCAATGCAGCCGAGCGCGGCCAGTACATCGCCGGCGGCAAGGGCCCGGGCGGCAGCCGAGATGAGCGCATCCATCTGCACAGGCTACCTGCCCGGCGCGGCACCTGCAGCGATCGCGCCGCCGGTCACAGGCAATGGGTCAGGCCTTCGTACACGGTGGTGGTGGTGCCCGGCAGCGTAGTGTCGATGGCCTCCGGCCCCTGCAACGCGTCCAGCAGCAGCGGCAAGGGGGTGTGCGGGGCCAGCGGCAGCCGGCAGGCCCAGTCGCGGGCATCCACCACCACCCGACCGGTAGGGGCGTCCACGTCCATGTTGCTGCCGGCAAAGGTCCAGACGCATTCCCCCACGTTGCCACTGGCCGCCTGCACCGAGCAGCGCAGGCGCATGGCCTGGAGGTTGTAGTACTCGCCTTCGCAGAACGTATCGCCACAGACGTCGTCGAAGCCCCGCACCAGCGCTTTTTCAAGCGCGGACAGGGGCCCGTGCCCGTGTCCCGGCCACGGGTAGTTGCGGGCATCCACGTAGCGGTCGGCGGAGCGCTGCAGGGCGGCCTCCCGCCGGGGTGCCTGCAGGCACGCGCCGACGGCGGCGCCCAGCGCAACCTGCGCACCCGGCAACGTCACGGCCAGCGGCTCATCCACCGCCAGCGCTGCGTGGAAGTCCTCCACCGGAACGCCCGCGCCCAACGGCAGCGGGCATTCCCAGCGCCGGTTGTCGGCCTGCACCTGCCCGGTGTCCGCATCGACCTCCAGCTCACTGGCAATGAACACCCACGTACAGGCGTGTACCTGCTCGCGGGCCGCGTTGACCGAGCAGCGCAGCTGCAGCGCGCGCAGGTTGCTGTAGTCGCCTTCGCAGAGGGTATCGGCACAGACCGCGTCGAAGCGGCGCGCCAGGTGCGCTTCCAGGGAATAGAAGCGGTCCCAGTTGGCTTCATTGCGGGGGAAATCGACCAGGTCGGTGAACGGCTGGGCCAGCACCGGGGCGGCGGGCAGCCAGATCAGCAGGGCAAACAGTCGCAGCAGCAGACGGGAACGCGTGTGCATGAGCAGACTCCAGCAGAAGGAGGAACCAGCCTCGCCCACCCCGGGGTCGGGCCCCATCCGGCAAGGCCGCACCGGGTCGTGGGGAAACCCGGCACGGGACCGTGGTCCAATCCCCGCTGCACGCGGCCCGGCAAAGGCATAAAATGGGGGGCTATCCGCCTACATCCCCCTCTCGGAGTACACCCATGGGTCTGGAACTCGTCTCGCCCGGCAAGAACCCGCCGGAAGAAATCAACGTCATCATCGAGATCCCGAAGGATTCCGAGCCGGTGAAGTACGAAGTGGACAAGGAAACCGGCGCGATCTTCGT
>Ga0213828_1000546_pt1 | contig 35367 bp, 27 predicted proteins | sample MC6MC0897MG_FD_180664 | JGI IMG/M metagenome (GOLD analysis project Ga0213828, IMG submission 180664) | Enriched soil aggregate microbial communities from Iowa State University, Ames, United States - MC6-MC0897-MG | ecosystem: Environmental > Terrestrial > Soil > Unclassified | place: USA: Iowa...
GCGGCGTTCCAGATCTTGTTGCAGAAGTTGCGATAGCCTTCGACGCGGCCCATGTCGAACTTGATGTCGCGACCGGTCGACGCCAGCGAGCAGAAGGTGAAGCGCAAGGCATCGGTGCCGTAGCTGGCGATGCCTTCCGGGAACTCGGCCTTGGTCTGCTTGGCGATCTTCTCGGCAAGTTTTGGCTGCATCATGCCGCTGGTGCGTTTTTCCAGCAGGGCATCGAGGGTGATACCGTCGACGATGTCCAGCGGGTCAAGCACGTTGCCCTTGGACTTGGACATCTTCTGGCCTTGGCCATCACGCACCAGGCCGTGCACATAGACGGTCTTGAACGGTACCTGCGGGGTGCCGTCCTCGTTCTTCACCAGGTGCATGGTCAGCATGATCATCCGGGCAACCCAGAAGAAGATGATGTCGAAACCGGTGACCAGCACGTCGGTGGAGTGGAATTTCTTCAGGAACTCGGTTTGCTCTGGCCAGCCGAGAGTGGAGAAGGTCCACAGCCCCGAGCTGAACCAGGTATCCAGCACGTCGTCGTCCTGACGCAGTACCACGTCGCTGCCCAGCTGATGCTTGGCGCGGACTTCGGCTTCGTTGCGGCCAACGTAGACCTGGCCGGCTTCGTCGTACCAGGCCGGGATGCGGTGGCCCCACCACAGCTGACGGCTGATGCACCAGTCCTGGATGTCGCGCATCCACGAGAAGTACATGTTTTCGTACTGCTTGGGCACGAACTGGATACGGCCGTCTTCAACGGCAGCAATCGCAGGCTCGGCCAGCGGCTTGGTCGACACGTACCACTGGTCGGTCAGCCACGGCTCGATGATGGTTCCGGAACGGTCGCCCTTGGGCACCTTCAGGGCGTGGTCATCGACGCTAACCAGCAAGCCCTGGGCATCCAGGTCGGCAACCATCTGCTTGCGCGCGACAAAGCGGTCGAGGCCGGCGTACTGCACAGGCAGGCTGGTGTCGAGCTGCTCGTTGAGGCTGCCGTCGAGGTTGAACGCCTGGGCGTTGGCCAGCACCAGCGCATTCTTGTCAAAAATGTTCAGCAGCGGCAGGTTGTGACGCTTGCCGACTTCATAGTCGTTGAAGTCGTGGGCCGGGGTGATCTTCACGCAGCCGGTGCCGAACTCGGGATCGCAGTAGTCGTCGGCGATGATCGGGATAAGACGCCCGACCAGCGGCAGTTTGACGAACTTGCCGATCAGCGCCTGATAGCGCTCGTCGTTCGGGTTGACCGCCACCGCCGCGTCACCCAGCAGGGTTTCCGGGCGAGTGGTGGCGACTACCAGGTAGTCCTTGCCATCAGCTGTGGTGGCGCCATCGGCCAGCGGGTAGCGCAGGTTCCACAGGTGGCCCTTCTCGTCGTGGTTTTCCACTTCAAGGTCGGAGATCGCCGTGTGCAGCTTGGTGTCCCAGTTGACCAGGCGCTTGCCGCGGTAGATCAGGCCGTCTTCATGCAGACGCACGAAGGCTTCCTTGACCGCATCGGACAAGCCGTCATCCATGGTGAAGCGCTCGCGGCTCCAGTCGACCGACGAGCCCAGACGGCGGATCTGCCGGCTGATGTTGCCGCCGGACTGTTCCTTCCATTCCCAGACCTTGTCGAGGAACTGTTCGCGGCCCAGATCGTGGCGGCTCTGGCCTTTGGCCTCGAGCTGACGCTCTACCAGCATCTGCGTGGCGATACCGGCGTGGTCGGTGCCCGGCTGCCACAGGGTGTCGCGACCCTGCATGCGGCGGAAGCGGATCAGGGCATCCATGATCGCGTTGTTGAAACCATGGCCCATGTGCAGGCTGCCGGTCACGTTTGGCGGCGGGATCATGATGGTGTAGGACTCGCCTGCACCTTGTGGGGCGAAGTAGTTCTCGGACTCCCAGGTGTTGTACCAGGAAGTTTCAATGGCGTGCGGCTGGTAGGTCTTATCCATGCGCGGCGGGACCCTTAGGCATTAATTCGGGAAAGCCGAGCAGTATAACGGAGCGGCTGGTTGCACGCGACAGGCGCCTGAGTCGATCGCGGCGAGTGCTGCGGCAGATTTCGCCAGCCGCCGCTACGCGGCACTGCGGGCTGTGCGGTTACTCGGGGCGCTTGAGCAGGCGCTCCATACGGGCATCGAGGCGGCGCTTGATTTCGGTCTCGATGTGCGGGGTGTAGTCGTTGATGACGTCCTGCATGATCAACTGCGCGGCAGCACGCAGCTCGGCGTCCAGCCGCAGCAAGGTGTCCTGGCGGCGCGCCTGGGCAGCGTCGTCGTCCTCGGCTTCGATTTCGGCCACGGGCGTCGGCGCATGGTTGCCTTGCGGCTCGTCGAGCACCAGCGGGATTTGCTCGACGGTATCGGTCAGCAGCGGCGGTTGCAGGTTGTCGTCGCCCAGCAGCACCCGAATCGACTCGAGATCATCCAGCAGGTGGGCGGAGGTAGGCAGAGAAGAAGGCTTGTCCATCGTCGTTAAAGTCGCTGTAGGCGGTGATTGTGCAGAGCATAGCCCTGTTCCCGGTAGAAACGGAACCGTTCTCGGGCCGCCTCGCGAATCGCTGGCGCCTCGACGACGATTTCCGCTACACGCTGGAAGTTGCCGACAAAGCCTGGCACTTCGCCGCCAAGGTTGATCAGCAGGTCGGCATGGCTGCCGGCATCGTTGCCCAGGCCCAGCACCACCACGGCGTTGGCATCGACCTCGGCCAGGTCGTGGGGCACGAAGGCTTCGCCCTTGAACTGCCACAGGCGTTGGTCGAGCTGAGCGCGCTGGTCGGCATCCTCGCAATGCAGGTACACCCGATGGCCCAGCCGCCAAGCTTTCTCGCACAGCTTGCAGGCAAAATCCAACCGCGCGTCGAGGGTGTCGGTAGGCAGCACATAGAAGTCTACTTGGCTCATGATTCAGTCCGTTGGCGGCAGCCCCTGCGGGCTGCCGCCGTGCCCGGTCAGGCGTTGGCGCGGTCGAGCAGATACTGGGTCAGCATCGGCACCGGGCGGCCAGTGGCGCCCTTGTCCTTGCCGCCGCTGATCCAGGCGGTGCCGGCGATGTCCAGGTGGGCCCAGTTGTAGGCCTTGGCAAAGCGCGACAGGAAGCAGGCAGCGGTGATGGTGCCGGCCTTTGGCCCGCCGATGTTGGCGATGTCGGCGAACGGGCTGTCGAGCTGCTCCTGATACTCATCGAACAGTGGCAGCTGCCAGGCGCGGTCGTCGGCGCGCTTGCCGGCGTCCAACAGTTGCCCGAGCAGTTCGTCGTTGTTGCCGAGCATGCCGGTGGTGTGGCTGCCTAGAGCGACGATGCAGGCGCCGGTGAGGGTGGCGATGTCGATCACCGCCTGCGGCTTGAAGCGCTCGGCGTAGGTCAGGGCGTCACACAGCACCAGACGGCCTTCGGCGTCGGTGTTGAGGATTTCGACGGTTTGCCCGCTCATGGTGGTGACGATGTCGCCCGGGCGAGTGGCATTGCCGCTCGGCATGTTCTCGGCACAGGCGAGGATGCACACCAGGTTGATCGGCAGCTTCAGTTCAAGCACGGCGCGCAGGGTGCCGAACACGCTGGCGGCGCCGCACATGTCGTACTTCATTTCATCCATGCCGGCGCCCGGCTTGAGGCTGATGCCGCCGGTGTCGAAGGTGATGCCTTTACCGACCAGAACGTAGGGTTTTTCGCTTTTTTTGCCGCCCTGGTACTGCATGACGATCAAGCGTGGCGGCTGCTCGCTGCCCTGGCCGACCGCATAGAAGGCACCCATGCCCAGTTCTTTGATTTTTTTCTCGTCGAACACTTCGACCTTGAGGCCCTTGTGCGTCTTGCCCAGCTCCTTGGCCTGTTCAGCCAGGAACACCGGGTGGCACAGGTTAGGCGGCAGGTTGCCGAGGTCGCGCGTGAAGGCCATGCCGCTGGCAATCGCGGTAGCGTGCTGCACGGCGCGTTCGACTTCGGCCAAGCCAGCCTTGTCGGCCAGCAGGGTAATTTTCTTCAGGGCGCGCGGCTCGGCTTTCTGGCTCTTGAAGCGGTCGAACACGTACTCGCCATCGAGCAGGCTTTCAGCCAGCAGGCGGTATTTGCCGTAATGACCTTCGCGGCCAGTGATGGCGATATCGTCCAGCGCCAGTACGGCATCGCTGCCACCGAGGTTTTTCAGCACGCCGGCGACAGCGCTGGCCAGCTTGCGCCAGCTGCGGTCGCCAAGGTCATCCTTGCCGCTGCCTACCAGCAGCACGCGCTCGGCCTTCAAGCCGGCCAGACCGTGCAGAAGCAGGGTCTGGCCCGACTTGCCGGCCAGGTCGCCGCGCTTGAGCACGGCGCTGATGGCGCCGTTGCTGGCTTCGTCGACAGCCTTGGCGATTTCACCGAGCTTGCGCCCTTCGCCAACGGCCAGTACCAAAGTGGCGGTTTTCACCGATGCAGCAGCTACGCTCTTTACAACCAGTTCCATGTACGGGTCCCCGAATGGTCAGTCAGATAGCGCATGGGCTTTTGTCAGCCCTGGATACGCTCGATGCGAGCCTGGCCGCGTACTCGCGTGCCAGCAGGAAAGCTGCCAGTTTGAGCCTCGCGCAAGCGTGCTGACAACCCCGATGTCTGCGCTGATGCGTAGCCAAGTGACAGGCGAGGGCAATCACAGGATAATGCGCGCACTTTACATGGAGGTTCGCCCCTGGCGAACCGGCATTGGTCTTGGCTGTCTGAAGCCATTGTTTGGCGTCCGCCCCTGACAACCCAGGAGTGTCTGGTTTGATCGTCTTTCGTTATTTGTCCCGCGAGGTCCTGCTGACCTTGAGCGCCGTCAGCGCTGTGCTGCTGGTGATCATCATGAGCGGGCGTTTCATCAAATACCTGGCGCAGGCCGCACAGGGGGTTCTTGACCCGAGCGTGCTGTTCCTGATCATGGGCTTCCGGCTGCCGGGTTTCCTGCAGTTGATCCTGCCATTGGGGCTGTTCCTGGGTATCTTGCTGGCTTATGGCCGGCTGTACCTGGAAAGCGAAATGACCGTGCTGTCTGCCACCGGCATGAGCCAGCAGCGTCTGCTCGCCATGACCTTGGCACCGGCTGCGCTGGTGGCACTGCTGGTGGCCTGGCTGAGCCTGAGCCTGGCCCCGCAGGGCGTCGCGCAGGTCCAGCAGATCATCTCTCAGCAGGATGCGCTGACCGAGTTCGATACCTTGGTGCCTGGGCGTTTCCAGACCTTGCGTGACGGCTCGCGGGTGACCTACACCGAGCAACTGTCGGACGACCGCGTCAACCTCAGTGGCGTGTTCATCTCCGAGAAGCGCTTCAATCAGGACAAGACCAAGGACCGCGCGCCTTCGGTGCTGGTGGCTGAAAAGGGCCACCAGGAAGTACAGGCCGACGGCAACCGCTACCTGGTGCTGGAAAACGGCTATCGCTACGACGGTAACCCCGGCCAGGCCGATTACCGCGCGATCAAGTACGACACCTATGGCGTATTGCTGCCCAAGCCTGAGGTCAGCGAAGAAGTCACCGAGCGTGAAGCCATCCCGACTTCCGAGCTGTTCGGCCAGACGGGCCTGCGTGAGCGCGCAGAGCTGCAATGGCGCTTGTCGCTGCCGCTGCTGGTATTCATCGTGACCCTGATGGCGGTGCCGCTGTCGCGGGTCAACCCACGCCAAGGGCGCTTCCTCAAACTGTTGCCGGCGATTCTTCTCTACATGGCTTACCTGACAATGCTGATTTCCGTACGCGGCGCCCTCGAGAAGGGCAAGCTGCCAATGGCCCTGGGCATGTGGTGGGTGCACGGGTTGTTCCTGCTCATCGGCCTGGGCCTGATGTACTGGGAACCGATGCGTCTGAAACAGGCTGCACGGCGCGCGGAGGTGACCCGTGGCCAAGCTTGATCGTTATATCGGCATGAGCGTGCTGGTGGCCATTCTGGCGGTCCTCGGCATCATTCTCGGGCTGGCTTCGCTGTTTGCCTTCATCGATGAGATGGGTGACCTGAGCGACACCTACAGCGTGCTCGACGCCAGTTACTTCGTGTTACTGACCGCGCCGCGGCGGCTATACGAGATGCTGCCGATGGCGGCCTTGATCGGCTGTCTGATCGGTCTTGGCAGCCTGGCCAGCAGCAGCGAGCTGACCATCATGCGTGCGGCGGGCGTGTCCATCGGGCGCATCGTCTGGGCAGTGATGAAACCGATGCTGGTACTGATGCTGGTTGGTCTGTTGATCGGCGAATACATCGCGCCGGTGACGGAGAACAAGGGGCAGGCCGAGCGGTCGCTTGCTCAGGGTGGCGGTGAGGCGCAGAGCTCCAAGCGCGGTATGTGGCACCGGCAGGGTGATGAGTATGTGCACATCAACTCGGTGCAGCCCAATGGCTTGTTGTTGGGTGTGACCCGTTATCGCTTTGATGCCGAGCGCAAGATCATCACCTCGAGCTTTGCTCGTCGTGCTACCTACAGCACTGATCATTGGCAGCTGAATGACGTCACTACTACGCACTTCCGCGGTGATCACACTGAGGTGATCAAGGCGCCGGAAGAGCGTTGGGATGTGTCGGTTACGCCTGAGCTGCTCAATACCGTGGTGTTGGCGCCTGAGTCGCTGTCGATTACCGGGTTGTGGGATTACATCCATTACCTGGCTGATCAGGGGCTGAACAATGCGCGTTACTGGTTGGCGTTCTGGGGCAAGGTGTTGCAACCGGTGGTGACGGCGGCGCTGGTGTTGATGGCGATCTCGTTTATCTTTGGGCCGTTGCGGTCGGTGACCTTGGGGCAGCGGGTGTTTACCGGTGTACTGGTTGGGTTCACCTTCAAGATTGCTCAGGATTTGCTGGGGCCTTCTAGTCAGGTGTTTGGCTTCCCGCCGTTGTTGGCGGTGCTGTTGCCGGCTGGTATTTGTGCGTTGGCTGGGGTTTGGTTACTGCGTCGGGCTGGGTGATCTGGCTGGGATGTGGGAATGTGAGCTTATTCGGTTTTTTTTGGTGGCTGATCGGGCCCCTTTCGCCTTTACGGCGAGTTACTTTTTTGGCAAACGCCCCAAAAACGTAACCAAAAAAGGGCTTGGCTCCACATCCGGCCCCTTCGCTGCGCTGCGGGGTTCCCTCGCTCCGGTCTTGCTCCCGGGAGGACCGCGCTGTACGGCCCATCCTGGGCCGCAGCGCTCGCCGGCCATCCATGGCCGGCACCTCCCTTCGCAAGACCTGCGCTCGGCCTCCTGAGTCGCCGGTGGATCAAGATCAAAAGCAGATCAAGATCAAGGGCACGCCTCGCTACGCTGGCGCAGAGCGTGAGTGGCGTGGCTGCTATGTTTTCAACGGCCCAGAATCACTTTTTTTGCTTTGGCACCCTCACGAGTTCCGTCTGAGAATAGATGTCATGCCAGCCGCGTTTGCGTTTGTCGAACAATGCCCAGACAAAGCCCAGACCCAGGCACAGCCACGACGCAATCGACACGACAAAACGCAACAGCGCCTGCCACAGGCTGATGGCGCTGCCGTCGGGGTTCTGTACGCGTACGCCCCATACTTGCATGCCCAGGGTCTGGCCGCCGTGGGTCCAGAATTTGGCGAAGAAACCGAACAGCGCGAACAGCAGCACCGTCGACAGCAGCGGGTCGCCATCCAGCGCGCCGGCGTCGGTGAGGGTGCGCATGCGGTCCTGGCCAATGATCGACATCTGGATCAGCTTGTACGCCCCGGCGGTGACGATCAGCAGTGCCGTGCACAGCAGGAAGTCGTAGAACATCGCCGCCAGTCGGCGCCCGAGGCCGGCGGGTGGGAACTCGCCTTGGGGGTGCAGGGTGTGCTTGGGCATGCAGGCAACTCGTCAGGCCAAAAGCGCATTCTATGAAATTGCAGGCGTAAAAAAGCCCCCGCAGGTCAATGCGGGGGCTTTTTTATATCAGTTGTCAGGCGATTACTTGCACTTCATCAGCTTGCAGGCCTTTTTGCCCCTGAGTTGCCACGAAGCTGACCTTCTGGCCTTCTTTCAAGGTCTTGAAGCCGTCGCCCTGGATTGCGCGAAAGTGCACGAACAAGTCCGCGCCGCTTTCCGGGGTGATGAAGCCGTAACCTTTTTCATCGTTGAACCATTTGACGGTACCGTTCTGACGCTGAGCCATTGTCTTGTTTCCCATGAATCTTCTAGAGGGTGATAACCGCGCACTGCTGTTGCAGGCAGTCGGCAAAATTACGCTGTAGTGCAGGAAACCAAGCGTCGTCGAACGGGTTGTAGCGGACCGCGGCTACTGGCCCAAGTCACGATCAATTGCGACCCATGCAAACACAGTGGGCTGAATGTACGCCAACTTTTGCGACCATGACAAGCCCTCGCATAGCACCCACCAAGAGGATCTCTGGCGCACTGTTCAATAGTGCTCCAGATACCATGGCGCCTGGGCTGGCGCCATTTTCAAAAGGTTATCGAACAGGTTCGAAATCGAATAAGCAGGCCGGCTTAGCCGCGGTAGTAACGTGGCGCAACGAAAGGCATCTTGCTGACTTTCAATGGCACGTTCTTACCCCGCACTACCGCACTCAGGGGAGTGTCGAGTGCGGTGTGGGCGAGATCGACGTAGCCCATCGCAAGCGGTGCTCCCAGGGTCGGACCGAAGCCGCCGCTGCAGACCTTGCCGACTACCTTGCCTGAGGCATCGACAATCTCGGCGCACTCACGCACCGGCGTCCGTTCCTGCGGCAGCAAACCGACCCGTTTACGCGCCACGCCCTGGTGCTGCTGGGCGAAGATCTGCTCGGCACCGGGGAAGCCACCGGCACGTTCGCCGTCGGCGCGGCGTACCTTGGATATGGCCCAGAGCAGGCTGGCCTCGATCGGTGTGGTCGCGCTATCCATGTCATGCCCATACAGGCACAGGCCGGCTTCCAGGCGCAGCGAGTCCCGCGCGCCAAGGCCGATGGCCTGCACTTCAGGCTCTTGCAGCAGGCGCCGGGCCAGCAGCTCTGCACCTTCGGCCGGTACCGAAATCTCGTAACCATCTTCGCCGGTGTAACCCGAGCGGCTGACGTAGCAGTCCAGACCGAGCAACTTGACTGCACGGAACTGCATGAAGGTCATGCTCGCCACCTCTGGCGCCAGGCGCGCCAGCACCGTTGCTGCGGCCGGGCCTTGCAGGGCCAGGAGCGCACGCTCGGTAAACAGCGGCTGGATCTCGCACTGGCCTTCGAGGTGTTGGCGCAGGTGCGCCAGGTCCTGCTCCTTGCAGGCAGCATTGACCACCAGCAGCAACTCATCGTTGCCCAGGTTGGCCACCATCAAGTCATCCAGAATGCCGCCAGCGTCGTTGGTGAACATCGCATAACGCTGCATGCCGACTGGTAGGTCGATGATGTCGACCGGTACCAGGGTTTCCAGCGCCTGCGCCGCAGCGCTGCCGCTGAGGCGGATCTGGCCCATGTGCGAGACGTCGAACAAACCGGCCTGGGCGCGGGTGTGCTGGTGTTCCTTGAGCACGCCGAGCGGGTACTGCACCGGCATGTCATAACCGGCGAACGGCACCATGCGCGCGCCCAGTTCCAGGTGCAGCGCGTGCAGCGGGGTCTTGTGCAGCTGTACTTCGGACATCGGTGACTCCTTGAGAGTGGTTCAGATCAACATTCGATGATGTTGACGGCCAGACCGCCGCGGGCGGTCTCCTTGTATTTGCTTTTCATGTCGGCGCCGGTCTGGCGCATGGTGCGGATCACCTTGTCGAGCGAGACGAAGTGCTGGCCATCGCCGCGCAAGGCCATGCGCACGGCATTGATCGCCTTTACCGAGCCCATTGCGTTGCGCTCGATGCACGGCACCTGGACCAGCCCGCCAATCGGGTCGCAGGTCAGCCCGAGGTTGTGCTCCATGCCGATTTCGGCGGCGTTCTCGACTTGCTGGGCAGTGCCGCCCATGACCTCGCACAGCGCCCCGGCAGCCATCGAACAGGCTACGCCGACCTCGCCCTGACAGCCGACTTCGGCGCCGGAAATCGACGCGTTTTCCTTGTACAGAATGCCGATCGCTGCGGCGGTCAGCAGGAACCGCACCACGCCGTCCTCGTTGGCACCGGGCACAAAGCGCATGTAGTAGTGCAGCACGGCCGGGATGATCCCGGCGGCACCGTTGGTGGGCGCGGTGACCACGCGCCCGCCGTTGGCGTTTTCTTCGTTGACCGCCAGTGCATACAGGTTGACCCAGTCGAGCACTGACAAGGCATCGCGCAGGCTGGCTTCCGGGTGCTGGCTGAGCTGACGGTACAGCGCCGCCGCACGGCGTTTGACCTTGAGTCCTCCAGGCAGGATGCCTTCGTGCTGGCAGCCGGCAGTGACGCAGTCCTGCATGACCTGCCAGATCCGCAGCAGGCCGTCCCGGGTTTCCTGTTCCGGTCGCCAGGCCGCTTCGTTGGCCAGCATCACCTGGCTGAACGAAAGCTGCTGCGCGCTGCAGTGGGCGAGCAACTGTTTGCCGGTGGTAAACGGGTAGGCCAGGACGGTGCGGTCTTCGACGATGCGGTCGTGCCCGGCCGCTTCTTCATCGACCACGAAGCCGCCGCCAACCGAGTAATACTCGCGGCTGCGCAACTGCAAACCGGCCTCGTCGAAGGCGCGAAAGATCATGCCGTTGGGGTGATAGTCGAGCGGCTTGCGGATCATCGCCAGGTGCTGCTTTTCGTTGAAGGCGATTTCGTGCTCACCGAGCAGGCACAGCCGGCCACTGCTGCGAATAGCCTGCAGACGCGGGGCGATGCTGTCGGTATCGACGCTGTCGGGCTGGGCGCCTTCAAGGCCGAGCAGCACCGCCTTGTCGCTGCCGTGGCCCTTGCCGGTGGCACCGAGCGAGCCATACAGCTCGGCCTTGACGCTGGTCGTCTGGCTCAGCAGGCCGTCGCGGCGCAGGCCTTCGGCGAAGCGCGCGGCCGCGCGCATCGGCCCAACCGTGTGTGAGCTGGAGGGGCCGATGCCAATTTTGAACAGGTCGAACACGCTCAGGGACATGGATTGCTCCTCGGAACAGGCCTGGCTGTCGGGTGCGCCCGCCTCCAGTGGAGGCGGGCGAGGCGGCTATCAGACGTCCTGATAGCTCTCGATCGACGGGCAGGCGCAGATCAGGTTGCGATCACCAAACACGTTGTCGACCCGACCCACTGGTGGCCAGTACTTGGCTTCAACCAGGCTTGGCAGCGGGTACACCGCCTGCTCGCGGCTGTAGCCGTGGGCCCATTCACCGACCAGCTCGGCGGCGGTGTGCGGGGCGTTCTTCAGCGGGTTGTCATCCTTGTCCAGGTAGCCGTTTTCGACGGCGCGGATCTCTTCGCGAATCTTGATCATGGCATCGCAGAAGCGGTCCAGTTCTTCCCGCGATTCACTTTCGGTCGGCTCGATCATCAACGTGCCGGCCACCGGGAACGACATGGTCGGGGCGTGGAAGCCGTAGTCGATCAGGCGCTTGGCCACGTCATCGACGCTGATGCCGCTGCTGTCCTTGAGCGGGCGCAGGTCAAGAATGCACTCGTGCGCCACCAGGCCATTGCTGCCGGTGTACAACACAGGATAGTGCTCTTCCAGGCGGCGGGCGATGTAGTTGGCGTTGAGGATGGCCATCTGCGAGGCGCGGGTCAGGCCAGCGCCACCCATCATGCGGATGTACATCCAGGTGATCGGCAGGATGCTGGCGCTGCCGAACGGCGCGGCGCAGACAGCACCGGTGGTGTTTTCCAGCGCGGCGTGGCCGGGCAGGAACGGCGCCAGGTGTGACTTGACGCCAATCGGGCCGACGCCCGGGCCGCCACCGCCGTGGGGGATGCAGAAGGTCTTGTGCAGGTTCAGGTGCGAGACGTCGCCACCGAACTTGCCCGGCGCGCACAGGCCGACCATGGCGTTCATGTTGGCGCCGTCGATGTACACCTGGCCGCCGTTGTCATGGATGATCGCGCAGATTTCGCCGATGGCTTCCTCGAACACGCCATGGGTGGACGGGTAGGTGATCATGATCGCTGCCAGCTGCTCGCGGTGCTCGACGGCCTTGGCGCGCAGGTCGGCGATGTCGACGTTGCCGCGTGCATCGCAGGCGGTCACTACCACCCGCATACCCGCCATGTGCGCGGTAGCCGGGTTGGTGCCGTGTGCCGACGACGGGATCAGGCAGATATTGCGGTGCGCGTCACCACGGCTGCGGTGGTAGGCACGGATCGCCAGCAAGCCGGCGTACTCGCCCTGGGAGCCGGCGTTGGGTTGCAGCGACACCGCGTCATAGCCGGTGGCAGCGCAGAGCATCGCCTCCAGCTCGTTGGTCAGCTGCAGGTAGCCCTGGCTTTGCTCGGCGGGGGCGAACGGGTGCAGGTTGCCGAATTCGGCCCAGGTTACCGGGATCATTTCGCTGGCGGCGTTGAGCTTCATGGTGCAGGAGCCCAGCGGGATCATGCTGCGGTCCAGCGCCAGGTCCTTGTCGGCCAGCTTGCGCAGGTAGCGCATCAGCTCGGTTTCGCTGTGGTAGCGGTTGAACACCGGGTGTTCGAGGATCGCCGACTGCCGACGCAGCGCTGCTGGCAGGCGAGACTCATCGGCCGCAGCCAGGGCGGCGAAGTCAGGCAGCGACTGCTCGCCGGCAAATAGCTGCCAGAGCGCTTCGACGTCAGCCTGGGTGCTGGTTTCATCAAGCGACAGGCCCAGCTGCTCGGCGTCGATCTGGCGCAGGTTGATGCGCTGCTCGCGGGCCTTTTGGTGCAGGGCGGCGGTGGTTGCGCCGGTGGCCAGGGTCAGCGTGTCGAAATACGCCTGGGTCTGCAGGGTGACGCCCAGTTGCTGCAGGCCAGCGGCGAGAATTGCGGTGAGCGCGTGAGTACGCTCGGCGATGCGCTTGAGGCCAGCCGGGCCGTGGTAAACGGCATACATGCCGGCGATGTTGGCCAGCAGGACCTGCGCGGTGCAGATGTTGCTGGTGGCCTTCTCGCGGCGGATATGTTGCTCGCGGGTCTGCATGGCCAGGCGCAGGGCGGTCTTGCCGAAGCGGTCGATCGACACGCCGACCAGGCGGCCTGGCATATCGCGTTTGAATGCATCGCGGGTGGCGAAGTAGGCCGCATGCGGGCCGCCGAAGCCCAGCGGCACGCCGAAGCGCTGCGCGCTGCCGATGGCCACGTCGGCTTCGAATTCACCGGGTGGGGTCAGCAAGGTCAGCGCCAGCAGGTCAGCGGCCACCGCGACCAGGGCGTTGCCGGCGTGCAGGCGCTGGACCAGTTCGCGGTAGTCGAACACATCGCCATTGCTGGCCGGGTATTGCAGCAGCGCGCCGAAGAAGCGGCTGGTGTCATCCAGTGTGCGCTCGTCACCGATTACCACTTCGATGCCCAACGGCTCGGCACGGGTGCGCAGCACGTCGAGCGTCTGCGGGTGGCAATGCTGCGAAGCGAAGAAGCTGTGGCTGGCCTTGTTTTTCGACAGGCGCTTGCAGAAGGTCATGGCTTCGGCGGCGGCGGTGGCTTCGTCGAGCAGCGAGGCGTTGGCGATCGGCAGTCCGGTCAGGTCACTGATCATGGTCTGGAAGTTCAGCAGGGCTTCCAGGCGGCCTTGGGAGATCTCTGGCTGGTAAGGCGTGTAGGCGGTGTACCAGGCCGGGTTTTCCAGCAGGTTGCGCAGGATCGGGGCTGGCGTGTGGGTGTTGTAGTAGCCCTGGCCGATCAGGCTTTTGAACAGCTGGTTCTTGCCAGCGATGGCTTTCAGCGCGGCAAGCGCCTCGGCTTCACTCTGGCCGTCGCTGCTGCCGAGCACGCTGGTGCCCTTGATGCTGTCGGGGATCACTGCGGCGCTCATGGCGTCGAGGCTGTCAAAACCCAACTTGGCGAGCATGCTCTGCTCGTCAGCGGTGCGCGGGCCGATATGGCGGGCGATGAATTCGTTGGCAGTGCCGAGGTTACTGGTCATGGTCGGTCCTCAAGCGTCAGCGTTGGCTTTGATCAGGCGGTCGTAGGCATCCTGGTCAAGCAGTTTAGCCACGGCGTCGGCATCGGCCGGCTGGAAGCGGAAAAACCAGCCTGCGCCCAACGGGTCTTCGTTGACCAGTTCAGGGTTGTCAGCCAGTTGCTGATTGACCTCGAGCACTTCACCGGTCAGCGGCATGTACACGCCACTGGCGGCTTTCACTGATTCCACGGTGGAGGCTTCTGCGCCTTGCTCATAGTGCTGCAGCTCAGGCAGTTGCACGTACACCACGTCCCCCAAGGCGTTCTGGGCAAAGGCGGTGATGCCTACGGTGACGCTGCCGTCGGCTTCGCTGCGCAGCCATTCGTGATCTTCAGTGAAACGCAATTCGCTCATGGGGATTCCTCAAGGAAACAGGGCGGTGGCGCGGTCTTCCGCGCTCTTGGGTTGAGGATTGGTTAGCAATAACGTTGCCAATTGAAGAATATTGAATGAATTCAATGACTTGTCTTTATTTCGGGCTAATTGTTGGCAGATATTGGAATGATTTCGATACGGGCGGGGTGGGGTAGAAATGCTTAGAGGTATCAAACCCTTGCATATGTGGTGCTTCGGCATGGTGGAACGTATTCGATACGGTGTGTTGAAATCGATACGGTAGTGTTTAGAAAGGGGCCGCTTTGCGGCCCTTCGCGGGTAAACCCGCTCCTACAGGGTTTTGCAGCGCAGTCCAATCTGTGGGAGCGGGTTAACCTGCGAAGGGCCGCAGAGCGGCCCGAATGTGGCAGGTGTAAGCCTTGATACGGGTCCATCCGGTATTTGCAGGTGGAGCGTGGCCAAAAAAAAGGCGCCCAGAAGGGCGCCAAAAGATCCACCTTTACCAAAGGAGCGCTTGGCTACTCAAGGTGAATGGGTACAACTTGCGGTATTACAGGATCGACAACGGGTATTCGATTATCAGGCGAACTTCATCCAGGTCCGATTCAAAGGCGGTAGCGCGGGTGTTGGCCTGGCGAATGCGCACTGACAAGTTCTTGGCCGGGCCCGCCTGCACCACGTACTTGACCTCGATGTTGCGCTCCCAGCGTTTCTGCTCGGTGAGCGGGTCGCCGTTGCTGTCAGTACGCAGGTAGAAGCGGTTGGCGTTGCTGTAGTCCGCGCCGCTGCCACGGGCATAACGGGTCATGAACGACAGCCCGGGGATCCCATAGCTGGCCATGTCCAGGTCGTAGCGCAGCATCCATGAGCGCTCTTTCGGCGAGTTGAAATCGCTGTACTGGATCGAGTTGTCGACAAAGATCGAATCCGACTGGCGCAGGTAATCGAAATCGTCGTCGCCGTTGTTGCGCTGGTGTGACAGGGCCAACGTATGCGCGCCAAATTGAACGCCTACTTTGGCGCTCCAGATTTTGTTGTTGAATTCGCCCAGGCGCTGTTTGCCTTGATCGACAGCCTTGTAGTAATTGGCACCGCCGATCAACGCCAATTGATCGCTCAACGGATAATTCAGGCTGATGCCGGTGTAGTACTGATTCCACACGTCTTTCAACTGACTGGCATAGGCGCTGACACTGATGTTGTCGTTGACCTGGTAATCACCGCCGCCGTAGCCGATCCACGGTGAGTCCACGGCGCCGCCGTAGAACGTGACGAAGCTGTCATTGAGGTCGCTGGAGACCGGCTGGCTCATTGCATGCAGGCGGCCACCTTGCACGGTCAGGCCATCGATGCTGGTGTTCTCGACGGTGACGCCACGAAAACTCTCTGGTAGCAGCCGCGAATCGCCGGCAGCCACCACTGGCGTCGACGGGAACACATCACCGACTCTGACCGTGGTGTCGAACAGGCGCACTTTGGCCGCAGCGCCGAGTTTGCTGTACTCATCGCGGGCCTCGCCATTGCTGGCGACAGGCAGGATGTCGAAGGAGCTGCGGCCGCCGTTGCGCCCGTCGCCGGTGTCGAGTTTCAGCCCGAGCATGGCAAAGGCGTCGATACCGAAGCCGACTGTACCTTGGGTGAAGCCGGAACTGAAACGGCTGATGATCGCGTGGGCCCAGGCCTCGGAGTAGCCGTTGGTATTGCCCTTGCCGCTGTTGTAAGTGGGTGCTGCCGCGCTGCGATCATCCCGATTGAAATAGAAGTTACGGTTGAGGACGGTCAGGCTACTGCCTTCGATAAAGCCTTCGGCTTGGTCAGCAGCGTTAGCCGAAACTGCATAAGTTGCCGATAACGCGGAACTTGCCGCTACACACAGCGCTAGTTTGACATTCATCCAGAGCTCCCCTGATACGGCAGTTTTTATTAGTGTGCCAAAGGTTGTTTTTATGAAATCTGCCTCGGCGGCGCAGGGATATTTGCGCTGGATATATCGTTGCAGTCAGAAGATAACGGCAGGGTAATCCGATCATTACAATTTGGTCATTTGCCTGTTGCCCGACCACGTCAACGGGACGCGCTGGAAAGTCACGCCGCATTCACTTCCTTGCAAAATTGTAATGTTGCCGCCACCGCGCTGATAGCTGCCGTTCATTAGCGTGCCTGCACTTGATTCAACAGGGCTTGGCGGCGGCCGCAGGGTGCTTGCCAGGTTTCAGTGAAATGTGTGCAGAGGACCCTTACCGTGCCCCGGTTCAACCGTTCCACCTTGATCAGCAAGCCAGCCTGGGCGTGCCGGCTGCTGGCTGTCTGCGCGCTGATCGGCGCCGGCCTGCCCGCGCCGGCACTGGCCCAGGGCCTGAGTTTGACCCAGGCCCTGGCCCAGGCCATGGCGGCCAACCCGCAGTTGGCAGCTGCCCGCCAGGAAATCGGCATCGCTCAAGGTGCGCGTGACCAGGCTGGGGTCATGCCCAACCCTGAGCTGTCTTACGAGGTTGAAGACACTGACCGCAACAGCAGCACGACCACGGTCACGCTCAGCCAGGCGCTGGAGCTGGGTGGCAAGCGTGGTGCGCGCATCGAAGCTGCCAGCTACGGGCAGAGCGTCGCCCAGCTGGAGCTGGCGCGTCAGGTCAACAGCCTGCGCGCCGATGTTGTAGAGGCCTTTCATGCCGCGCTGCGCGCGCAGGTCGGGGTCGATCTGGCGCGCCAGTCGCAGCAGCTCGGCGAACGCGGCCTGAAGGTTGTCGATGGCCGGGTGCGGGCGGGCAAGTCGTCGCCGGTCGAGGCGACCCGCGCCCAGGTCGAGCTGGCCGAAGCGCGCCTGCAGTTGCGCCGTGCTGAAACCGAACAGGCCATGGCTTACCAGAACCTGGCCCTGATCAGCGGCAGCGCCACTGCCGATGTTCAGCGGCTGGATGCGCCGAGCCTGTCGCCTGGCTTGCCGCCATCCTCCGTCGACCTGCTGGCCCGGCTCGAGCAGACCGCCGAGATGCGCCACGCGCTTGCCGTGATCGACCAGAGCGATGCCGCGCTTGGCTCGGAAAAGGCCCTGCGCGTGCCCAACCTCACCGTCAGTGTCGGCAGCCAATACGACCGCACCGTGCGCGAGCGGGTCAACGTGGTCGGCCTGTCGATGCCCTTGCCGCTGTTCGATCGCAACCAGGGCAACGTGCTCTCGGCGGCGCGCCGCGCCGATCAAGCGCGCGACCAACGCAACGCGGTCGAGCAGCGGCTGCGCAGTGAAACCCAGAACGCGCTGCTGCAATGGACCCGCGCAATGCACGAGGTCGAGACCTACGAGCAGACCATCCTACCGGCAGCCCAGCAGGCGCTCGACAGCGCTACCCGCGGTTTCGAAATGGGCAAGTTCGGCTTTATCGAAGTGCTCGATGCCCAGCGCACCTTGATCACCGCACGCGGCCAGTACCTCGACTCGCTGGGCGCCGCCAGTGCTGCCCGGGCGCAAGTGGAACGCATCTACGGCGACCTTGATGGTGCCGTTGCCGCGCGTTGAGCGGCCAGACGCTTTATTCGGTACCTGGCGGCTGAGCCCGTCACTGCCCACGATCAGCAGGAGTAGCAATGAACAACACACGCAAGATCGCCCTCGCGGTTGCCGCCGTGGCCGCCCTCGGCCTGGGCAGCCTGCTCTGGAGCTCGAATGCCGAGCAGCACGCCGATGCCCATGGCAAGGATGACGATCATGGCCATGCCGAGACGCAGGCGACGCCAGCCAAAAACTCAGGCGAGGATGATCACGACCACCAGGAAGGCGCTGAAGACGAGCACACCGAAGCAGGCCATGGAGAAGAGGAGGGCAAGCTGACCCTCAGTGCTGAGCAGATCAAGGCTGCGGGCATCGTTCTCGCCCCTGCAGGGCCACGCCAGCTCGGCACCGTGGTGAGCTTCCCGGGTGAAATCCGCTTCGACGAAGACCGCACCGCGCACGTGGTACCGCGGGTGCCTGGCGTGGTCGAAAGCGTGCAGGCCAATCTCGGCCAGGCGGTGCGCAAGGGCCAGGTTCTGGCGGTGATCGCCAGCCAGCAGATCTCCGACCTGCGCAGCGAACAGCAGGCCGCCCAGCGCCGACTGGAGCTTGCCCGGCTGACCTTCACCCGCGAACAACAGTTGTGGCAGGACAAGATTTCTGCCGAGCAGGACTACCTGCAGGCGCGCCAGGCCCTGCAAGAGGCTGAGATTGCCCAGGCCAATGCCCGCCAGAAAATCGCCGCAATCGGCTCTGCCATCGGGGCCGCCGGCGGCAACCGCTACGAACTGCGAGCACCGTTCGATGCAGTGGTGGTGGAGAAGCACCTGAGCGTCGGCGAAGTGGTCAGCGAGGCCTCCAACGCGTTCATTCTGTCTGACCTCAGCCAGGTCTGGGCGACGTTTGCGGTGCCGCCCAGTGACTTGAACAAGGTCACCACCGGCCGCGCGGTCAAAGTGTCCTCGCCAGACATGAATGCCGAAGTCGACGGCAAGGTCGGCTATGTCGGCAGCCTGCTCGGTGAGCAGAACCGCGCGGCAACCGTGCGCGTCACCCTGACCAATCCCGAGGGCGCCTGGCGCCCGGGCCTGTTCGTGAATATCGCGGTCACGGCGCAGTCGGCCCAGGTCGCCGTGGCCGTGCCCGAGTCGGCCGTGCAAACCCTCGAAGCACAGCCTGCGGTATTCGTGCGCAGCGTCGACGGCTTCGAGGCGCACCCGGTCAGCCTTGGTCGGCGTGACGGCGGTTATGTGGAAATCACCACGGGCCTGCAGGCCGGTGTCGAGGTCGCTGCCAGTGGCAGTTTCACGCTCAAGTCGGAGCTGGGCAAGGCCACTGCCGAGCACAGCCACTGATGCGCCGCGAAAGGAAAATTGCCCATGTTTGAACGTCTTATCAGATTCGCCATCGAGCAGCGTATCGTGGTCATGATCTCGGTGCTGATCATGGCTGCGGTCGGGGTCTACAGCTACCAGAAGCTGCCCATCGATGCGGTCCCGGATATCACCAACGTCCAGGTTCAGATCAACACCGCCGCACCAGGCTATTCACCGCTGGAAACCGAGCAGCGCATCACCTTTGCCGTGGAAACGGCCATGGCCGGCCTGCCGGGGCTGCTGCAGACCCGCTCGCTGTCGCGCTCGGGCCTGTCGCAGGTCACGGTGATTTTCAAGGACGGCACCGACATCTTCTTCGCCCGGCAGCTGGTCAACGAGCGTCTGCAGGTGGCCAAGGCGCAATTGCCGCAAGGCGTCGAGGCGATCATGGGCCCGGTATCGACCGGGCTCGGCGAGATTTTCCTGTGGACCGTCGAGACCGAGCCTGGCGCGTTGAAGGAAGACGGTACGCCCTACACCCCGACCGACCTGCGGGTGATCCAGGACTGGATCATCAAGCCGCAGTTGCGCAACGTGCCCGGGGTTGCCGAAATCAACACCATTGGCGGCTACGCCAAGCAGTATCAAATTGCGCCCGATCCCAAGCGCCTGGCTGCCTACAAGCTGACCTTGAATGATTTGCTGACTGCCCTGGAAAGCAACAATGGCAACGTTGGCGCCGGCTACATCGAGCGCAGTGGCGAGCAATTGCTGATCCGCGCACCTGGCCAGGTGGGCACTGTCGATGACATCGCCAACATCGTCATCAGCAGCGTTGGCGGCGCGCCGATCCGCGTCAGCAATGTCGCCGAAGTCAGCATCGGCAAGGAACTGCGCTCCGGCGCTGCCACCGAGAACGGCCGTGAGGTGGTGCTCGGCACCGTGTTCATGCTGATCAACGAGAACAGCCGCAGCGTGTCGCAAGCTGTTGCCAGCAAGCTCGCCGAGATCAACCGCACGCTGCCCAAGGGCGTGGTGGCGGTCACCGTCTATGACCGCACCAATCTGGTCGAAAAAGCCATTGCCACGGTCAAGAAGAACCTGATCGAAGGGGCGATCCTGGTCATCGTGATTCTGTTCCTGTTCCTCGGCAATATCCGCGCGGCGTTGATCACGGCGATGGTGATCCCGCTGTCGATGCTGTTCACCTTCACCGGCATGTTCAACAACAAGGTCAGCGCCAACCTGATGAGCCTGGGCGCGCTGGACTTCGGCATCATTGTCGACGGCGCGGTGGTGATCGTGGAAAACGCCATCCGACGTCTGGCCCATGCCCAGCACAAGCACGGGCGCATGCTGAGCAAGACCGAGCGTTTCCATGAGGTGTTCGCGGCGGCCCGCGAGGCGCGCCGGCCGTTGATCTTCGGTCAGTTGATCATCATGGTGGTGTACCTGCCGATCTTTGCCCTCACCGGGGTCGAGGGCAAGATGTTCCACCCGATGGCGTTCACCGTGGTGCTGGCGCTGCTCGGCGCGATGATCCTGTCGGTGACGTTCGTGCCTGCCGCGATTGCCATGTTCGTCACCGGCAAGGTCAAGGAAGAGGAAGGCGTGGTCATGCGCACCGCGCGCCAGGGCTACCAGCCGGTGCTGCGCTGGGTGCTGGAGCATCGCCGGTTTGCCTTCGCCGGGGCGTTCATCGTGGTACTGCTCAGCGGCGTGCTGGCGACGCGCATGGGCAGCGAGTTCATCCCCAGCCTGAGCGAGGGCGATCTGGCCTTGCAGGCGTTGCGCGTGCCCGGCACCAGCCTGACCCAGTCGGTCGACATGCAGCAGCGTCTGGAAAAAGCCATCATCGAGCAGGTCCCAGAGGTGGAACGGATATTTGCCCGTACCGGCACCGCCGAGATCGCCTCCGACCCGATGCCGCCGAACATCTCCGATGCCTACATCATGCTCAAGCCGCAGAGTCAGTGGCCCGACCCGAGCCTGTCGCGGGAGGCATTGATCGCCCAGGTGCAGAAGGCAGCCGCCAGCGTGCCGGGCAGCAACTATGAGCTGTCGCAGCCGATTCAGTTGCGTTTCAACGAGCTGATCTCCGGTGTGCGCAGTGATGTTGCGGTAAAGGTCTTCGGCGATGACATGGATGTGCTCAACCGCACTGCGGCCAAGATCGCCACGGCGTTGCAGGGCGTGCCGGGTGCGTCCGAGGTCAAGGTCGAACAGACCACCGGCTTGCCGGTACTGACCATCAATATCGACCGCGACAAGGCTGCACGTTACGGCCTGAGCATGGGCGCTGTGCAGGACGCCATCGCCATCGCGGTAGGTGGCCGTGAGGCTGGCACCTTGTATGAAGGCGACCGCCGTTTCGACATGGTGGTGCGTCTCTCGGAGACCTTGCGCACCGACGTTGCCGGGCTGTCCAGCCTGTTGATCCCGGTGCCGGCAAGCGCCGCCAGCGGGCCCCAGCAGATTGGCTTCATCGCCCTGTCGCAGGTGGCCAGCCTGGACCTGCAGTTGGGGCCCAACCAGATCAGCCGCGAGAACGGCAAGCGCCTGGTGGTGGTCAGCGCCAACGTGCGGGGGCGTGACCTTGGCTCGTTCGTCGCGCAGGCCAGCGAGACCCTGGCCAGCACGGTCGCCATCCCGGCAGGTTACTGGACCAGCTGGGGCGGCCAGTTCGAGCAGTTGCAGTCGGCGGCCAAGCGCTTGCAGATCGTGGTGCCGGTGGCCTTGCTGTTGGTCATGACCTTGCTGTTCCTGATGTTCAACAACCTCAAGGACGGCTTGCTGGTGTTCACCGGGATTCCCTTTGCCCTGACCGGCGGGGTGGTGGCGCTGTGGCTGCGTGATATCCCGCTGTCGATTTCGGCTGGGGTCGGCTTTATTGCCTTGTCCGGGGTCGCGGTGCTCAACGGACTGGTGATGATCGCGTTCATCCGTGGGCTGCGTGAGGAGGGTCGCAGTGTCAGGCTGGCCGTGGATGAAGGTGCGCTGACCCGGTTGCGACCGGTGTTGATGACGGCGCTGGTGGCGTCGCTCGGCTTCATCCCGATGGCCTTGGCCACCGGCACCGGCGCTGAGGTGCAACGGCCGCTGGCGACCGTGGTGATTGGCGGGATTCTGTCGTCTACGGCGTTGACGCTGCTGGTGTTGCCGGCGCTGTATCACTGGGTGCATCGGCGTGATGATGAGGTAGAGCAGGCTTGAAGTAGTTGCCCAACAAAAAACCCACAATGCAGATTGTGGGTTTTTTTATTGAAGATTGAATAGAGCGGGGCCGCTGCGCGGCCTTCGCGGGTGAACCCGCTCCCACAGGGTTGTGAGTTAACTTATCAACCTGTGGGAGCGGGTTCACCGGGACGCCGGACCGCCGCGAAGGGTCGCGCAGCGGCCCCGTTATTGGTATGACAACTTACTTGCTTTCAGTGCGTGGCTGTTTCTGCTGTTGCGCAACTTTTTGTTTGTCATCCTGCTGCAACGACTTGCTATCCCAAAGTCGTGCCTGTTCAGTCCGAAAATCCTTATTGAATTGCTTGGCGCGCTCATGCCCGCCTTCAGCATATGCGGTGCCGGTCATTCCAATCAGCAGGCTGGCCATGGCCATGCACTTCAGCAGTTTCATAATTAACCTCGCTATCGTCAACCTGCCGGGAACGGCGGTTTCTCTCGCATGCAGGTTAACCAGGCGAAGTTAACGCGAGGGTGAGTGGGCCATTACAGTTTGGTTAGGTTGGCGCACTCATAACGGCACCGGGTAATCGGCGCGCTAAAGATTACGGTAGCGTTAGTTGAATTCATTTTTTGAACGTTCATTGCCTGACCATTCGTCTTGTTTTGATAAAAATAGGGCACGATCTCTAACCGTTTTTCTCCCAATAGGTAGATGACGCGGTTCTGCGGTATCGCCCGACTACAGCAAAGGCTAGGAGGAAAATGTATGCACAACCCCGCCGATAAACAACACCAGCAACAAACACCGAGCAAGTCCGCCGGAGAAGCCGAGCGCGACAACGATGCACTCCGGCCAGACGGCTCGACGGGCACCGAGCATGACTCGACCGCGCAGAAAACTGCACGCCAGGAAGACCAGCAGCGCAAGTAAAAATGAAAAAGCGGCGCGCATCTCTCGGGATGCGCGCCGCTTTTTTTGCGGGGTTCACAGGATGGGCTTACCGCCGGTCACGCCATAGCGCGAACCGGAAATGTAGCTGGCCTCATCCGAGCCCAGCAGCACATAGATTGGGGCGACTTCGACCGGCTGGCCAGGGCGGCCCATCGGCGTTTGCGTACCGAATTCGCTGACCTCTTCGACCGGCATGGTCGCCGGGATCAATGGTGTCCAGATCGGGCCAGGTGCGACGCTGTTGACGCGAATGCCCTTGCTGCCAAGCATCTGCGCCAACCCGGCGGTGAAGTTGGCGATCGCACCTTTGGTCGTCGCGTACGGCAGCAGTGTCGGCTTGGGCGAATCGGAGTTGATCGAGCTGGTGTTGATGATCGAACTGCCCTTGGCCATCGACGGCAGCGCGCGCTGGCAGATGCGGAACATGGCAGTGATGTTCACATCGAAGGTCATCACCCACTCGTCATCGGTGATGTCTTCGAGGTTTTCGTGGGACATCTGGAACGCGGCATTGTTGATCAGGATGTCGATGCGGCCAAACTTCTCCACCGTCTTGTCGACAATTTCGTAGCACACCGCCTTGTGCGCCAGATCGCCTGGCAGCAGCAGGCACTGGCGGCCAGCCTGTTCGACCCAACGGGCAGTTTCCTGGGCGTCTTCGTGTTCATTCAGATAAGCGATGGCAACGTCGGCGCCTTCACGGGCATAGGCAATCGCCACGGCGCGGCCGATGCCGCTGTCGCCGCCAGTGATCAGGGCAATCTTGCCCTGCAGGCGGCCATTGCCTTTGTAGCTGTGTTCGCCGCAATCGGGGAGCGGTTGCATCTTCTGCTGCTCGCCGGGTACGTCCTGCGGTTGTGCCGGAAACGGTGGCGTAGGGTAATCGCGCATGGTCGGTACTCCTGTTGAGATGAAAGGCTCCTGTTATTGGAAGGAGCTCATCCGCGGGAGTTGGAGTGCATGCACGGTCAACGCGACCAGTGGTCAAGCCTCAGGGTTTGGCAGGGATCCCGTACTTGCGCAGGCGCTGAGCAATCGCAGTATGTGAGGTATTCAGCCGTGCCGCCAGCTGCCGGGTCGAGGGATAGCTGGGGTACAGGCGCTGCAGCAGCTCACGCTCGAAATCGCCAACTGCCTGCTCAAGGCTGGCCACCTCGGTGTCCTGGCCTCGGCGCACCGCGGTGCCGGCGATGTCCAGGTCGCCAATGTCGACCAGGTCGCTGTCGCAGATGGCCGCAGCGCGGAAGATCACGTTCTGCAATTGGCGCACGTTGCCCGGCCACGGGTTGGCCAGCAACGCTGCATGGGTGCCTGGGGCGAGCTGGCAGGTCGGGCGCTGGATCTGTGTGCAGGCCTGCTGCATGAAGTAGTGCGCCAGCAGCAGAATGTCCTGGCCGCGCTCGCGCAGCGGCGGCACTTGCAGGTTGAGCACGTTGAGGCGGTAGAACAGGTCCTCGCGAAAGCTGCCCTCGCTGACCATGCGCTCGAGGTCACGGTGGGTGGCGCTGATGATGCGTACATCGACCTTGACCTCGCGATCGCCACCGACCCGGCGAAAGCTGCCGTCGTTGAGAAAACGCAGCAGCTTGGCCTGCAGGTACGGCGACATTTCGCCGATCTCGTCGAGAAACACCGTACCCTGGTTGGCCAGCTCCATCAGCCCCGGCTTGCCACCGCGCTGCGCGCCGGTAAACGCGCCCGGGGCATAGCCGAACAGTTCGCTCTCGGCCAGGCTCTCAGGCAATGCGGCGCAGTTGAGAGCCAGAAACGGCGCGCCCTGACGGCTGCTCAGGGCATGGCTGGCGCGGGCCACCAGCTCCTTGCCGGTGCCGGTTTCGCCATGCACCAGTAACGGCGCATCCAGCGCCGCCACACGCAGGGCACGGGCCTTGAGGGTGCGAATGGCTGGCGAGTCGCCGAGCAGCGCATCGAAGCCTTCGGCGTGATCATGGTGCAGCGCCGACAAGCGCTCCCCCATACGCTTGGGCGGGTACAGCGTCAGCAGGCCGCCGGCATGGGTGATCGGCGTGGCATCCAGGAGCAGGCTGTGGCCGTCGAACTGCATCTCGCGCATCGGCAGGTGGAAGTTGTTGTCCAGCAGCGCCTGCAGCAGGGCCGGGTCCTTGAACAGCTCGTCAACCGAACGCCCGGCCGACTCGCGCCCGCACAGGGCGATCAGCGCCGGGTTGGCCAGCAACACCTTGCCGGCGCTGTCGACGGCCAGCACCGGGTCGCTCATGGCTGCCAGCAAGGCATCCAGCTGCAGGTGGCGGCGCTGGCCGGGGAGGATGTCGACCACTTCCACCGATTGCACGCCGTGTACTTCAAGCAGGGCGTCGTGCAGCTCTTCGAGCACGGCCGGGCTGAGGGTCGGGGCGTCGATGTAGACGTTGGGCGGGACCATCTCCACGGCGTCCAGGTTGAGATGGCGGGCACCGAGCAGGGCCAGGACTTCCTGGGTGATGCCGACGCGGTCGATGAAGCTGACGTGAATGCGCATGGGGAGCGTACAAGGCTGTGGCCGCAGAGGCGCTCAGTATGCCGCGCCCGCCTCAGGCTTCAAGCCTTGTGCATCAACAAAACTGCCGGCGGTACTGTCGGTGTAGCGGCTATTCCAGGTGCTCCGGCTTTACGCAGTCGCCGGATTTGACCGCGAGCTTCTGGCGGATGTCTTCAAACATCAGGTCATAGATTTTGTGCGACGAGCCCATGCTCTCGAATTTTTTCGGCTGCGGCATGTAGCTCTGGGCCTTGCGCGTGGCGATGCTGAGAAAGCTCGGCAGGACCTGATCCTTGGCCAGAAAGAACGTCTCATCGACCGGCTTGCCTTCGATGCTGCCGTGCATACGAAACTGGATGCCGGCGCCGTCCTTGGGGTCCGTGGCCACTTCGTAGTTGATGTTGAGGTCGTAGCTGTGATCCTGGTTGTGCAGCGCCATGCGCTCGATATGCACGTGACCTGGCTCGAACTTGGCCATGATAGCTCCTCGCAAAGGTGTGAAAACGGCGGGCGACCGGCACCCGCCAACTGCAATCAACGGTAGCTTATTCCAGGCTTGGCAGTGGATACCCGAGTGCCGGCGGTGCCTTTGACGATCTCTTCGATGTCGGCCAGCGAGCCAATCACCGCGACCTTGCCGGTGTTGCGGGCGAAGTCGCAGGCAGCCTGCACCTTGGGTCCCATCGAGCCTGCGGCAAAGCCAAGCCGCTCCAGTTCATCCGGGTGAGCCTGGGCAATCGCCTTCTGCGTGGGCTTGTTGAAGTCGACATACGCGGCGTTGACGTCAGTGGCGATGACCAGCAGATCAGCGTCCAGCTGTTCAGCCAGCAGGGCCGAACACAGGTCCTTGTCGATCACCGCTTCGATGCCTTTGAGCTTGCGGTTTTCATCGTACATGGTGGGGATGCCGCCGCCACCGGCACAGATCACGATGCTGCGTTTTTCCAGCAACCATTTGATCGGACGGATTTCGAAGATGCGCTTGGGTTTCGGGCTGGCGACTACCCGGCGGTATTTGTCGCCGTCAGGCTTGACCACCCAGCCCTTGTCCTTGGCCAGACGCTCGGCGTCCTCCTTGCTGTAGACCGGGCCGATGAACTTGGTCGGGTCCTTGAAGGCCGGGTCGTTGGCGTCGACTTCGACCTGGGTGAGCAGGGTGGCGAACGGCACTTCGAAGTCGAGCAGGTTGCCCAGCTCCTGTTCGATCATGTAGCCGATCATGCCTTCGGTTTCAGCGCCAAGCACGTCCAATGGGTAGGCTTCGTCCGGCTTGTAGGCCTGGGCCTGGAGCGACAGCAAACCGACCTGCGGACCGTTGCCGTGGGCGATGACCAGTTCATTGCCGGGGTGGATCTTGGCGATCTGTTCGGTGGCGGTGCGGATGTTGCTTCGCTGATTGTCAGCGGTCAGAGGCTCGCCTCGGCGGAGCAGGGCGTTGCCGCCCAGTGCAACAACGATACGCATGGTGAAGTGTCCTTTGGCAGAGAGGAGCAGACGGCGTGGCCGCTGCACGTGAACGTGCTGACAAGCAGCAATTCACCCAGCAGCGGCCACGCCAGCCCAGCGGGTCGGTCAGAGATCAGCCAGGGTCGAGACCAGGATCGCCTTGATCGTGTGCATGCGGTTTTCCGCCTGCTCGAAGGCAATGCAGGCCGGCGACTCGAACACGTCGTCGGTCACTTCGATACCGTTGGCCAGGTGCGGGTACTGCTCGGCGATCTGCTTGCCGACCTTGGTGTCGGAGTTGTGGAACGCCGGCAGGCAGTGCATGAACTTGGCCCGCGGGTTGCCGGTGGCCTTCATCAGCTCGGCGTTGACCTGATACGGCAGCAGTTGCTGAATGCGTTCGCCCCAGGCTTCGACTGGCTCGCCCATCGATACCCAGACGTCGGTATGGACGAAATCGACGCCTTTAACCGCCGCTTTCGGGTCTTCGGTGAGGGTGATGCGCGCGCCGCTTTCTTCGGCGTATTTGTGGCAGCGTTCGACCAGATCATCGTGCGGCCACAGCGCCTTGGGCGCGGCAATGCGCACATCCATGCCGAGTTTGGCGCCGATCAGCAGCAGCGAGTTGCCCATGTTGTTGCGGGCGTCGCCCAGGTAGGCGTAGCTGATGTCGTGGATCGGCTTGTCGCTGTTTTCGCGCATGGTCAGCACGTCGGCGATCATCTGGGTAGGGTGGTATTCATCGGTCAGGCCGTTGAACACCGGTACCCCGGCAAACTTGGCCAGCTCCTCGACGATCTCCTGCTTGAAGCCGCGGTACTCGATGGCGTCGTACATGCGCCCGAGCACCCGTGCGGTGTCCTTCATGCTTTCCTTGTGACCGATCTGCGACGAATTGGGGTCGATGTAGGTGACGTTGGCGCCTTGGTCGTAGGCGGCCACTTCGAACGCGCAGCGGGTACGGGTCGAGGTCTTTTCGAAGATCAGGGCAATGTTGTTGCCCTTCAGGTGCTGCTGCTCGGTGCCGGTGTACTTGGCGCGCTTGAGGTCGCGGGACAGGTCGAGCAGGTAGCGCAGCTCGCGCGTGGTGTGATGTTCCAGGCTGAGCAGGTTGCGGTTGTGGATGTTGAACGCCATGACAGTTCTCCTTGGATTCGGTGAGGTACCCGGCCGGCGCCTGGTGAGCGCGGCCGGGGTGCTGGCTATTTCAGTAATCGATAGGGTCGCGGATGATCGGGCAGGTCATGCAGTGGCCGCCGCCACGGCCACGGCCGAGTTCGCCGGCACTGATGGTGATGACCTCGACCCCGGCCTTGCGCAGCAGGGTATTGGTATAGGTATTGCGGTCGTAGCCGATGACCACGCCAGGCTCGAGCGCGACCACGTTGTTGCCGTCATCCCACTGCTCGCGCTCGGCGGCAAAGGCGTTGCCGCCGGTTTCCACCACGCGCAGCTCTTCCAGGTTGAGCGACTCGGCGACCACTTCGATGAAGCTCTTGTGCTCGCGGCGCACGTCCAGGCCATAAGGCTTGCTGCTGTCCTGACGGATCACGAACGGCACGATCTCTTTGACTACTTCCGGGAAGACCGTGACCAGGTCGCGGTCGCAGAAGCTGAACACGGTGTCCAGGTGCATCGCCGCGCGTGATTTGGGCAGCCCGGCGACCACCACTTTTTCTACCGCGCCCTTGGCGAACAGCGACTGCGCCAGTTGGCCGATGGCCTGGCGCGAAGTGCGCTCACCCATGCCGATCAAGACCACGCCATTGCCGATCGGCATCACGTCGCCGCCTTCCAGGGTGGCCTTGCCGTGGTCCTGGTCAGGGTCGCCGTACCAGATTTCGAACTCGGCGTTGGTGAACTGTGGGTGGAACTTGTAGATGGCGGTGGTCAGCAGGGTTTCCTGACGGCGCGCTGGCCAGTACATCGGGTTCAGCGTGACGCCGCCGTAGATCCAGCAGGTGGTGTCGCGGGTGAACTGGGTGTTGGGCAGCGGGTCGAGGAGGAAGCTGGAGTGACCGAGGTAGTCGCGGTACATCTTGATCACGCTGGCGCCTTCGCTTTCAGGCAGGTCTTCGCCGGCCACGCCGCCAATCAGAAACTCAGCCAGACGGCGCGGCTCCATGCCTTCGAGCCAGCTGCGCACTTCGTTGGTCAGGCCCAGGCCGACGGTGTCGGCGGTGATCTTGCGGTCGAGGATCCACTTCAGCGCTTCAGGGATCTGCACGGTCTCGGTCAGCAGGTTGTGCATTTCCAGCACTTCGATGCCGCGCTCGCGCATCTTGGTAACGAAGTCGAAGTGGTCGCGCTTGGCCTGGTTGACCCAGATCACATCGTCGAACAGCAGGTCGTCGCAGTTGCTTGGGGTCAGCCGCTGGTGCGCCAGGCCTGGGGAGCAGACCATCACTTTGCGCAGTTTGCCGGCTTCGGAATGGACGCCGTACTTGAGGTTTTCGGTGGACATGGTGATTGCCTCCATGATGCAGATTCGGTGATTAAAGGGTCAGGAAACCGTCATACAGGCCGTAGGCCGCCACCAGCGCGCCGACGACTACTGCGGCGAAGATCAGCTTCTCCATGCTGGTGAAGATCGGTTGCCCCAGTTCACGCTTGGCCTTGGCGAACAGGATCGCCCCAGGCGCATACAGCAGCGCCGACAGCAGCAGGTACTTCATGCCACCGGCATACAGCAGCCAGATCGCGTAGAGTAGGGCGATGGCGCCGATCAGCAGGTCCTTGCGCCGCTCACCGGGTGCTTGTTCGTAGGTTTCGCCGCGCAGCGCCATGAGAAAGCCGTAGGCCGCCGACCACAGGTAGGGCACCAGGATCATCGAGGTGGCGAGGTAGATCAGCGACAGGTAGGTGCTGGCCGAGAACAGGGTGATGATCAGGAACACCTGCACCATCGCGTTTGTCAGCCAAAGGGCGTTGGTCGGGACATGGTTGGCGTTTTCGCGGCGCAGGAACTCCGGCATGGTGTGGTCCTTGGCCGCCGCGAACATGATCTCGGCGCACAGCAGCACCCACGACAGCAACGCCCCGAGCAGCGAGATGATCAGGCCGACGCTGATCAGCACCGCGCCCCAGTGGCCGACCACATGCTCAAGCACTGCCGCCATCGACGGGTTCTGCAGCTTGGCCAGTTCCGGTTGGGTCATCACGCCCATCGACAGCACGTTGATCAGCACCAGGAACAGCAGCACGGTGATAAATCCGATTACCGTGGCCTTGCCGACGTCGGCGCGTTTTTCTGCGCGGGAGGAGAAGATGCTCGCGCCCTCGATGCCGATGAACACCCACACGGTGACCAGCATCATGTTGCGCACCTGGTTCATCACGCTGCCCAGGTCCGGCGAGCCGACCGCCCAGATGTCGGCGGTGATCACGTCGAGCTTGAACGCGAACAGGCAGATCAGCGCGAACAAGGCCAGCGGCACCACCTTGGCGATGGTCGTCACCAGGTTGATGAAGGCGGCTTCCTTGATCCCGCGCAGCACCAGAAAATGCACGGCCCAGAGCAGGATCGAGGCGCCGATCACCGCCGCCGGCGTGTTGCCTTCGCCAAATATCGGGAAGAAATAACCGAGCGTGCTGAACAACAGCACGAAGTAACCGACGTTGCCCAGCCAGGCACTGATCCAGTAACCCCAGGCTGAGGAAAAGCCCATGTAGTCACCAAATCCAGCCTTGGCGTAGGCATACACGCCACCGTCCAGATCGGGCTTGCGATTGGCCAGGGTCTGGAATACGAACGCCAGTGTCAACATGCCTACTGCGGTAATTGCCCAGCCAATCAATACCGCGCCAACACCGGCACTGGCGGCCATGTTTTGCGGCAGGGAAAATATCCCGCCACCAATCATCGAGCCGACCACAAGTGCGACCAGTGCGCCGAGTTTAAGTTTTTCGGGAGAATCAGACATTTAACGACTCCGTACCAGGAGAAAGTTGACGTCATGGTAAACCTGACGCCGCCGGCATTCGCTGATGTAGATCAGTTCATGGCAACGTAAGGCCTGGGCCAGACGTGTCTCCTGGAGTGTGCCGACCGCTCTGCTGCAGGCCTTTGCACCGGCAACTCCATGTCTAGGTAGAGTAAACACTCTGTTCTGCCTGCGATGTTTCAAACTAGCCGCTTTTACTGGATAGGCAAATTTTCAGCGTAAATTAAAATTATTACTGCAGAGGCTATAGTTGCCCGGCAGCCTCCCACTGGCGCACAGGATCGCCTATAGACAGTGTTGCTATTAGTGCTATAGCGTTTAAGGGTGACAGCGCATATACAGCGCTATTTATATGGGTTCAAAAGTTTTGCGTGCAGATGACATCAACCAACGGTGGGCGCCCAATGAGCGAGCCTGGAAATAAACTGCGACTCGGTGCATTGATTGCGCTGGTAGTGGGTTCGATGATTGGTGGTGGAATCTTTTCGCTGCCGCAGAACATGGCCGCCCGCGCCGACGCCGGCGCTGTGTTGATCGGCTGGGGCATCACCGCCGTAGGCATGCTGGCGCTGGCGTTCGTGTTCCAGACCCTGGCCAACCGCAAACCCGAACTCGACTCGGGGGTGTATGCCTACGCCAAGGCCGGCTTTGGCGACTACATGGGTTTCTCTTCGGCGTGGGGCTACTGGATCAGCGCCTGGCTGGGCAACGTCGGCTACTTCGTACTGCTGTTCAGCACCCTGGGGTTTTACTTCCCGATGTTCGGCGAGGGCAATACGCCGGTGGCGATCGGCTGCGCCTCGGTGTTGCTCTGGTGCGTGCACTTTGTGGTGCTGCGTGGGATCAAGGAAGCCGCGTTCATCAACCTGATCACTACCGTGGCCAAGGTAGTGCCACTGCTGATTTTCATCGTGATTGCCGCCGTGGCGTTTCGTGCCGAAGTCTTCACCCGCGACTTCTGGGGCGCGAGCAACCCGCAGTTCGGCAGCGTCATGGAGCAGGTCCGCAACATGATGCTGGTGACCGTGTTCGTGTTTATCGGCATCGAGGGCGCGAGCGTGTACTCGGCGCGGGCCCAGCGCCGTTCAGACGTGGGCAAGGCGACCGTGATCGGCTTTCTCGGCGTGCTCGCCTTGCTGGTGCTGGTCAACGTGCTGTCGCTTGGGGTGATGACCCAGCCGGAGCTGGCGGGGTTGCAGAACCCGTCGCTGGCAGCGGTGCTGGAGCATATCGTCGGCCCATGGGGCGCGCTGCTGATCAGCCTTGGCCTGGCGGTGTCACTGCTGGGCGCGCTGCTGTCGTGGGCACTGTTGTGTGCAGAGATCCTCTACGCCACGGCCAAGGACAAGACCATGCCGCGTTTTCTCACCGTCGAGAACGCCAATCACGTGCCGGCCAACGCGCTGTGGCTGACCAACTGCATGATCCAGGGCTTTTTGCTGATCACGCTGTTTTCGGCAGGCACCTACACCAGCCTGATCTATCTGGCGTCGTCGATGATTCTGGTGCCGTACCTGTGGTCGGCGGCCTATGCGGTGCTGCTGGCGCTGCGCGGTGAAGGCTATGCCGAGCAAGCCGGGCTGCGCCGCAAGGACCTGACGGTGGCCGGCCTGGCGCTGGTCTACGCGATCTGGCTGTTGTACGCCGGCGGGCTCAAGTACCTGCTGCTGTCGGCGTTGCTGTATGCGCCAGGGGTGATTCTGTTTGCAAGGGCCAAGCACGAGCAGGGCCAGGCGCTCTTCACCGGCTGGGAAAAGCTGATTTTCGCTGCGGTGCTGGCAGGTGCAGGCGTGGCCGCGTATGCGCTGTACGCGGGGTTGTTGACGCTCTAGCTCAGCCGGCGTTGCAGTTGGAGGCTGCGGGCTGAACGCGCTCCGGGCGTGACCAGATCCACAGGTTGCCCAGGCTCATGCCGGCGATGGCCAGAAACACCGGCCAACGGTGCTCGAGAAAGGTCAGCATCAGGCAGGCGCATATCAGCATGCTCACGGTGGCGCTGATTTTCGCCCGGCGCTGGATCACCCGGCCGTTGCGCCAGTTGTGCAGGATCGGCCCGAACAGCCGATGGTTCTCCAGCCAGGCGCTCAGGCGCGGCGAGCTGCGCGTCGCGGCCCAGGCTGCAAGCAGAATGAACTCGGTGGTCGGCAGGCCCGGAATGACAATCGCCACCAAGCCGATCCCCAAGCTCACATAAGCCAGGATCGCGTACAGCAGGCGGGTCAGTTTCGAGCGGGCAAGTTGGGTCATGGTCTCACTGCAAAAACGGCCGGCCACCACCGCGGTGACCGGGTAAAGCGTATCAGGCCGGCGCGACTTCTGCCGCGTAGGCATGCTTGAGCAACTCGGTGAAGCGCTCGAAGGCGGCGACTGCAGCACGCTCGGCGGCTGCGTCTTCTTCAGCCGACAGCTCCAGGCCGTCGAGGATGCGCGTGAACTGTTTCCAGCCTTCGGCACGGCCACCGGCCGGCTCACCCAGGTGACGTGCGCCAAAGCTGTCGGACAGCTCCAGTGCCACTGCACGCTTGATCAAAAAAGCGGCGCCCAGTTTGGAGCCTTCGGAGACGAAGATCCAGCCCAGTGCCTCGCCCAGGCTCGGCGCCTGCAACGCGCCAGCCACGGGCGCCGGCACTGCGGTATCGAGATCGGCCAGGTCCAGGCGAGCCTGATCGGCGCGGCAGCGTGCGGCCAGGTCGGGCACGATAGCGATCAGTTGTGGGTCGTTGTACAGCGCCTGCAGCTCGGACTGGAACAAGTACTGGGCGACCACGAAGCGGGCAAAGTTGTCACGGTTGGCAAACGGCGCGTGGGCTTTGACCAGTGCGTCGAGCTCGGTGTGTGGGGCGTTGGTCGCTTGATTCAGGCGTTGCGAGCGCAGCAGCGGGCGCTCGGCGTTGGCGGCGTTGGTCATGGTGGGTCCTTGGGAAGTGGGCGGTCTAGTTACGAGACGAACAAGCGGGCTGAACACAGTAAAAATTCATGCTCAATAGTCCTGGCAGCGCGGGTCTAGGTAGGAGCGGCCTTGTGTCGCGAAAGGCGCGCGTAGCGGGCCCAGGATCTGCGCAGCACCACAGAATGCCGGGGCCGCTACGCGACCCTTTCGCGACACAAGGCCGCTCCTACAGGGAACGCGGCGCCCGCCAGATATCAGTTTCGCCGGGGCATCGCGCCGACGCAGGTCAGATATCCCAGATGACGTTCACGGCAAAATTGCGCCCGGGCATGGTCAGGCGGTCGAGGTTGGCCGGCTGGGTCACCGCCGCTTCGCCCTGGCCGTCGTAGCCGCGCACCGAATCCCACTGCCAGTACTTCTTGTTGGTCAGGTTGTACAGCCCGGCGTTGACGGTGACGTCGTCGGTGACTTTGTAGAAACCGCTCAAGTCGAGCACGCCGTAGCCCGGGCTGCGGAACTGGGTGCTGGCGCCGTCCGGGGCGAAGAAGGCGCTGTCGTCGACGCGGGTCTTGCGTTTGACCAAAGTCCAGCTGAGCAGGGCGCCATAGTCGGCCTGGTCATAACCGAGACCAAACACGCCGGTCAGCGGGTTGACGCTGTTGATCGGCTGGCCATTGTCATCGTTGCGACCGTTGGCATAGGCAATCGAGGTCTGGCCATACAGGCCCTGCGGTGCGCCAAAGTGATCGAGGTTCAAGCGGCCTTTGAACTCGGCGCCCTTGATGGTGGCGTGCTTGATGTTGCTGGCCTGGAAGGTGGTGCCGAGGTTGGCCGACTGCACGGCGTCTTCGTTGATGAAATCCCGGTACTTGTTGTAGAACACTGCGACATCGAAGTTACCTGCGGCAAAGTTGCCGCGCAGGCCGGTTTCATAACTCTTGCTTTTTTCCGGCTCCAGGCCCGGATTACCCTCTACCCGGTAGCCCACAATCGGGTTGTCGAAGCGCCCGTACATCGACTTGGCCGTCGGCGTGCGGAAGCCTTCGGCGTACTGGCCGTACCAGGTGTAGTTGTCGTCAAAGGCGTAGGTCACGCCGAGCTTGGGCGACAACCGATGCCATTTCTTGTCCGAGTCGTCGATAGACGTAGGGGCGACGCCGGTGCCCTGAATGCCACGCAGGAAGGCGTCGGTCATCTCCGGTCGCATGCGCGTGTAGTCGTAGCGCGCGCCGGGCAGGAAGGTCCAGCTGTTCCAGCGGATTTCGTCCTGGGCGAACAGGCTGTAGGTGTCGACGGTCGGGTCGGGGAAGTCGCTGACCAGCACTTGCCCATCGCTGGCTTGGCCTACTGTCGCGCAGCTGCCGCCGACGTTCAGGCAGGTGCCGCTGCCGCTGCGCGTGCCGGTGACTTCTTCG
>Ga0213828_1000547_pt1 | contig 35362 bp, 28 predicted proteins | sample MC6MC0897MG_FD_180664 | JGI IMG/M metagenome (GOLD analysis project Ga0213828, IMG submission 180664) | Enriched soil aggregate microbial communities from Iowa State University, Ames, United States - MC6-MC0897-MG | ecosystem: Environmental > Terrestrial > Soil > Unclassified | place: USA: Iowa...
GAGTAAAATTAAACTTCGTTCCCCTTGATTCCAGCCCCTCATTTATGCTGTATCCGTTAGGATCCTTATCTACCCCTGCTCCAATCAGAGGAGAATTCGCTTTGGGTCTTAAGCCATTGGCTTCCAGAAGAACACCGGTTTCAAAACTTCCCATTCTGTCCAGAGACGGTGCTTCACCCTCAAATGGATCTTCTGTCAGCATAATCGGATTTTTGTCCTTACTTGTAGGTGCTGTTCCGTAATATGCATTATTGTCAAAAGCAAAGCTGCTCCCGCCGCTGAAGTTAAAACCCCCTTTTTTGCCGTCGTAGAATACATTATTGAAGTAGGCAACATTTCCACCGCCCCATGGGTCGAAATTGCTGGTGCCGTTACCGTCTTTGCTGCGATAGAATATATTGTTATAAATCTGGAAGTATCCGCTTCCCATGGAATAATGGACGTAGCTGCTGCTACAATCCTGTACCAGATTATAACGGATCACTCCGGAGTTAAACTCAACACCGCACAGAAGGAACCCTTCTCCTGCATCGTGAATGTAGTTGTACTGGATCAAAGCGTTTGTTACCCGCCAGTCCGGATCAATAGCGTTATTATCGGCGCCGCCGCCCTTATGAATTATGTCAGACACCTCATTATACTGAACTGCCACATTGTCTGTAAAATACAGTTCGATTCCGCAGGTTCCGATATGTTCCAGAACATTCCTCTGAATCACGGAATCCCTGCTGCTGGTTAAGTAAATACCATTGCAGGCATAAGCCGAAGCTCCCTGGTTGATGTAGTTATCCTGGATGATAATGTTGCTGTGAGGATACCAGTTTGAATCGTAGTAGTCCGGTGCCCCATTTGTTTTGCTTCGATTCGCCCAGCCCGGATTTGTCGAGTATTGATTGCCGGAACCGTTCCACTGCTTAACAGTAACAGCACAGAAGGAATTATTGATAAATTCGCTGTCCTCGATCAAAATATCACTGAACTGAGTCGGCTGATTGCCGCTGGGACTCAGACACTCAATCAAGATTCCGCCGGTACGCTTGGAGCCGTCAAGTCCTGCGTTGTTCATAATCCCGGCATCCTTAAGTCCTGTATCTCCAATCCAGCTCACTACTCCGGTCACATCATGTATCTTTAGATCATGGAGATGATAGCCTTTTAAAGAAGCCACATCACGGCCTGCGATATGGATTCCCCGGTAATCGCCCAACAGTTTGCCGTCCTTCTCATCGCGGGCGGCATTATTGGTTATGGGTGGAGTTCCGTCTCCGGTTCCATTTCCCGATAATTGTGAAAATCCTTCCACAGTATTAGAGATATCCAAACCGGTAATTTCCCAGTACTCCTGATTGTACAGGCATACTGCATCAGCGGCTTTACCATTTGTGGAAATCTTAGGTATAGCACCTTCGCCATAGGCACCGATGACTATTTTTTCTTCTGCGCTGCCGCTTCCCTGGGGAAACAACGTCTCGTTCTCCCACTCGCCGCCGCACCGGAACAGAATCTGGTCTCCGGGAATAAATTGTTCCCGGTTCACACGGCCAAGAGTCTTCCATGCGGTTTCCTCAGAAGTACCGGCCGCGTTGTCGTCACCGTCGCTGCTCACGTAGTATGCCGCGGCCACCTCATGCTTTTGCTGGCCCATTACTTTTACAGACTGGATATAAACGGTTCCACGGCCCCAGCTGTCCGAATAGAACTGAATCGTTTCAAGACTGTCTCCCACGGTTCTCGCCTTCTCATCATACAGCACGTAGGCGCCATCCACAGAAACACGGAATGTATCTGTTTCAAGGTTAATATCCATGCGGACAGTCTGCCATGTTCCCGGAACAGCAGCGCCTGCCGCCTTCTGGTTATTCTTATTTTCAACATGCGTTTTAAACTGATCCCAGTCTCCGTCAACAAAGAGTGTGTAAGCCACTTGTCCGCTTTTATCTTTTATGTACGGGATGCTCCACTGATTTGCATGGCTTTCCGTACCAAGCTTCAGCTTCGTCTCTACGGACACATAAGTGTACTGACTTTTCTCGATTCCCAGTGAATTTTTTACTAATTGTGTGTTGCCCCCATCCCCTGTCCGTGAGAGCTTAAGCGTTTTTCCCTCCGCTCCTTCTCCCGCGTCAGCCAGCTCCGCCGTTCCGGAACCTGCGCTGACCGTCCAGCCGCCGGGCAATGCATCCAGGCTATCCATGCCACTGAAATCTACTGCTGTAATTTCTTTCCAGTAACCCGTATCGGCTGCTTTTCCTCCGCTTTCCGGTGAGGCCAGTGAAAACATACACGATGCCATTGTCATACTGGTCACAAGGACTGCTGCTGTCATACGCCGAAACCATTTTCTCTGCTTCAATCTCATACAATTCTCCCTTTCCTTTTTTACTCCTTCTGCTGTTTAAGGCTCCCTAAAACAGCCTTCAAGATTTGCCTATATTTTATCCAAACCGAGCTTATTTTCCTATGTAATATTCCGATAAGTTGGCTGAAAAAATCCGACTTTGTGATGATTTTAATAGACTTACATGCTTAAATTAATACAAATTCACCATTATGCACAAAATCGGAGACATCTTCTGAGAGATGTCTCCGATTCTATTTCTGCGCCCACCAGTATTATAATCAGTTATTACGTGCTAATATTTCATTTGCCTCTTTTCTGAAATTTTCTGCCGCTTCTTTTGTCGATATCTGTCCATAAAATGCTTTATATGCACTGTTCTTAAAACTTTCTCCCACTTCTGCAATGCCAATTGGGTCTGGTGCAGGAGTTTCCCCGGAGTACTCTATTACCGTATCTGCATATTCAAACATTTCTTTTTGCTTCTCGTCCATTTTTCCAGAATTAATTAAAAATTCCCGCACGTTTGCAGGAGCCGGCACGCCTCTTTCTGCCATCATAATTTCATTCGCTTCCTTTGAGTTAACAAACCAGTTTATAAACGCCGCTGCCTCTCCCTTAACTTTAGATGTTTCTGATATACAGAAGAAATACCCTGGCTTATTCCACATTGCCTTTTTATTTTCAGGATTGACTGGCGGAGTTGTAATTTTCAGATTACTGTTTCTGCTGCTCATCTTACTTGCATAATTATTATTTTCATTAATCATGCCTGCTTCTCCGGTTACTACAGGTCCGGCTTCCTGTCCTAATGTCTGAATCTGTAAATATTCGTCTGGATTAGCCGCAGCGCCTGAATCCATCAGCTCATTCCACATATCCAGATAATCTGCCAGGATCTGATCATCCTCATATCCCAAAGATTTTTTATCATCACTGAACAATTGTTCTCCATGCTGCCTTACCCAGTAATTAAAAAGGTTTGTATCATCAACCGGTCCTGAAGCAGCACCTAACTTTCCAGTTGACTCTTTAATCTCCTTTGCTGTGGCTACAAAATCAACCCATGTCCAATCGCCTGACGGATTTGGTTCTTCCAGTCCTGCTTCCTTAAACACTTCCGGATTATATCCCACTGCAATTGTCCCAGTTGCGCCAACGATTCCTGCCATTTTATCGTCTATTTTTCCTGTGTTTAAAACATTATCGGAAATTTCAGAGACATCGATTGTACCATTATCAATATAAGGCTGTAAATCTGCAATTGAATGATTCTTCGCATAGGTTGCAATATATAAGTAATCCATTTGGACGATATCGGGCATAGCCCCGGAAGCAGCCTGTGTAGATAATTTATCAAAATATCCGTCCCAGCCAGATGGAAGTGCTTCGAAAGTAACATTTGGATGAAGTTCCGTGTATTTATCCAGAATTTTTTGAGTATATTCGTGTCTATTTTGATTTCCCCACCACGAAAATTTTAAGGTTACAGGTTCCCCGGAATTCCTATTTGCCTGTTCTCCCTCGCTTGTGTGATCTGCCGAAGCACTGACGCTTTGAGCCGCATGATTACTTTCATTGCCGCCGCAAGCTGCCAATGACCCCATCATGATACCAACAAGCCCCAATGCCAGCACATTCTTCATTCTTTTTCTCATAATATATCCTCCTCTTACATAACTTGATTATTCTTCTAACATTCTATCATAATAATTTTTTATTCAAAGGTGATCCTCCTTTTTTTATTTCTATCATACCCTTACTATCTGGAATTAAAATGGATTTTACCTGCCTAAAATCTGAAAAAAACCTACAATTAAGAAAAATCAGAAAATAATGTTTGACACTATTTTCTTCCTCTGTATAATGATTACATATAAATAGCACGGCTCACACTGAGTCTGATTACCATACGGCAGCTTAATCATACACATAATTTATTCATGGTAAAACGGAGGAAGATATGGAAAAAGAATATGACGTATTTCTGTTTCTCGGTCAATCGAATATGGCTGGGCGAGGCATTACTTCACAACAGTGGCCTGAGACTGCACCAATACTGACGCCTGGGGCTGGAAATGAATATCGTGCGGTTTCCGATCCGGAATGCCTGCATGCAGTTAAGGAGCCTTTTGGAGAAGCTGAAAACAATCCGGAGGGTATTTATGAACCGGGAATGAAGACCGGTTCCATGGTAACGGCTTTCATCAATGCATATTATGCAAAAACCGGAGTACCGGTTATTGGGGTTTCAGCAAGCAAGGGCGGCTCTGCTATTGGTGAATGGCAGGGAAACAGCGATTATTTATCCGATGCACTCGTACGCTTTGACCGCACAGAGAATTATCTGAAAGAACAGAAAATAGCAGTCCGCCACCGCTATATGCTCTGGTGTCAGGGAGAGACGGACGGGGATCTGGGGACTTCTCCGACTGTTTATAAAGCAGGATTTAAAAATATGTTTGCTCAGCTTAAAGGAAAAGGAATTGAAACCTGCTTCCTGATTACAATTGGCGAATACAATGGTGAAAGGGGATTTGATTATTCAAAAATACGTCAGACGCAGTTAGACATAGTAGCCGAACTTCCAGATGTGGAGTTGGTTTGTGACAATTTTCACACCATGCGCGGACGCGGCCTTATGAAAGATGAATTTCACTATTATCAGAAGGCTTATAATGAGGTGGGGACTACCGCAGGAAATGCGGCTGGAGAATTTGTAAATGGATTATATTAAGCAAATTCATAAGCAAATGATTACAGATACAGTATTTTGCTTAATCGATTGGGATAATTACAATACGAGCAGGGAGAGTTAATCACTCCTGCTCGTTTTTTAATTAACCTTTTATTCCATCCATAGCGATTCCATCCACCAGATACCGCTGAAAGATGATAAAGAACAGAATAACCGGCAGCAGTGAAATCACGGACATTGCAAACAAACCGCCGTAGTTATTATAAGAGTTCGGATCGAGATACATATTTAACGCTAGCGGAATTGTAAAGCGGTTCACGCTGTTCATAAAGATGAGCGGTTGGAAGAAATCCTGCCAGATCCAGTAAAATGCAAAGATGGAAGACGTAATGATCGCCGGTTTTACCACCGGTACGAGGATACGGAACAGAGTCGTTATCTTCCCGCAGCCATCAATTTCTGCCGCCTCATCCAGTTCTCTCGGGATTCCACGAAAGAACTGGACCATCAAAAAGATGAAAAATGCGCCTCCAAATATCCACGGAAGGACAAGCGCCGTTCTTGTATTGATTAAATGCAGCTGCTTTAAGATAATATATTGCGGAACAACCATAACCTGTGGGGGGATCATCATGGTCATCATGACACAGCCAAACCAGAAACCGGAAAATTTAAATTTAAGTCTGGAAAGCGCATAAGCTGCCAGCAGGGAAGTAATTACGCAGCCCAATGTACCAATAACCGTTACAATCAGTGAATTGGTAAAAAATGTGATAAATTTCACTCCGCCAATTCCTGAAAAACCACTATTATAGTTGGTTGTCATGTCCCATACCTTCGGGATCAAAGAATATGTATCCAGAAACATGGTATCATTACTCTTAAAGGAGCTGGCTAAAAGCCAGAGCAGGGGATAGATCATCAAAAATCCAAGCGCGCACGCTCCTACATGAAACAAAAACGAATTTATTTTTTTCTTTGTATGCATTCCCATTCTCTCACCCCTCCTCAGACTCGTAATATACCCAGTTCTTCTGCGTTTTGAAGATAATCACGGTAAAGACTGCGATAATTGCCACCAGTATCCAGGCAAGAGCACAGCTGTAGCCCATATCAAAGTAGGTAAATGCCCTGCGGTATAAGTAAAGCACGTAGGACAGCGTGCTGTCTAACGGGCCGCCATCGGTGATTACATAGCTTTCTGTAAATACACGGAATCCGTTGATGATCTGCAAAATCAGGTTAAAGAAGATCGTTGGGGTCAGCATCGGGAGCGTGATTCTGAAAAATGTGTAGGAAGGCTTCGCCCCATCCACCATAGCCGATTCATACAGAGTAAAAGGAATCTGCTTTAATGCGGATAAGAAGATCAGCATAGAGGAACCAAACTGCCATACGCCCATGAGAACAATGACACTGAGCGCCGTTTTGGGATTACCCAGAAATGAGGTGGTCTGATGGATTCCAAACACAGAAAGTAAAGTCATAACCACACCCTTGTTTCCGAATATTTGTTTCCACACGACAGAAACTGCAATGCTTCCGCCTATGATGGATGGAACGTAATAGAGTGTCCTGTAAAGTCCAAGCCCTTTATGCTTCTTATTTAAAAGCATGGCTACAAACAAAGCAAATGCAAGTCTCAGTGGGACCAGTATCAGAACATAGAGAACTGTTACCTTAAGCGCCTGCACAAAAGTTTCGTCCTGTGTAAAAGCACGAGCATAATTTGCAAATCCGATGATTTTCGGATCATTTAACAGATTAAAATCCGTAAAGGAGTAATAGATGGAAATAATCGCCGGAATCAGCCACATTCCAATAAATCCAACGAGCCATGGCGTCATGAGCAGGTAAGCAACCGCATTGTCGGCCTGCCTGATTTTCTTTTTACTTTTCATAATTATAATTCAATCTCCTCATTATTATCAGAGGGGACCATGTTGTATGGTCCCCTCCTTCTGACGATCAGTTATTCCGTGAAAGTATTGCATCCGCGTCTTTTCTGAATTTAGCTGCTGCTTCCTCTGGAGTTACCTGTCCGTAGAATGCGCTGTAAGCCGCGTTCTTAAAGGACTCGTTCACCTCTGACATGCCCACAGGATCAGGATCAGGTGTCTCACCGCAGAGTGCCAGAGCATCTTCCACGCCCTTAAACATTGCTGCCTGCTGATCCGATAATTTACCAGATGCGACCATGTAATCACGGATCACGGATGATACAGGGGTTCCTCTTTCCGCCATCATGATATCGTTGGCTTCCTCTGAATTGACAAACCAGTCGATAAATTCAGCTGCTTCCTTCTTAACCTTAGATGTCTCTGCAATCGAGAAGAACATGCCAGGCTTCATCCACAGTCCCATGGTGCCAGAACCGGCAACCATTGGCGGAGTCACCATTTTCAGCTTGTCATTGGTTCCGCTTACCTTTGTCGCGTAGTTGTTCCACTCTGTCAGCATAGCGCCATCCCCGGTTACAACCGGTCTTCCTTCCTCACCCAGAGTCTGAATCGCAGCATACTCATCCGGATTCGGTGCTGCGCCCTTTGCCATTAAGTCAGCCCACATTTTTATAAAGTCAGAGCAGAGCTTGTCATCCGAGTAGCCGATTGCCTTCTTATCCTCTCTAAATAAGCTCTCTCCATGCTGTCTGACCCAGTAATTAAATAAGTTGGTATCATCGACTGGACCGCCAGCCATTCCGTACTTACCTGTCTTTTCCTTCACGGTTTCGGCTGTTTTGATAAAATCGTCCCAGGTCCAGCTGCTGGCCGGCTCTGCTGCTCCCGCTTCTGCTAACACCTCGGGGTTATAACCAACTGATAAATAAGAGCTGCTGAGCACCAGTCCGTTTAATTTTCCATTTATATTTCCTGTGTTAAGCAGATTTTCGTCAATCTTTGATGTATCAATGGTTCCGTCAGCCACAAACTGCTGTAAGTCAGCCAGGGAATTATTTTTCGCATATGTTGTGATGTAGAGGTAGTCCATCTGTACAATATCAGGCATGGAACCGGAAGCTGCCTGGGTTGCCAGTTTATCGAAATATCCATCCCAGCCTGACGGCATCGCTTCAAACGTTACATTCGGATGGGAAGCCGTGTATGCGTCCAGCATCTTCTGTGTGTAATCGTGGCGCCCCTGGCCCCCCCACCATGTAATCTTTAAGGTAACCGGTTCACCGGCGCTTTCCGTACTGTTTGCCTGTGTCTCTGAGGTTTCTGCTGATGGAGCCGCCGTGCCGCCTCCGTTTACGGTTGTCTCCCGTCCATTACCGGAACCACAGCCTGCCAGCGAGAACGCCATGGCCGCCGCCATACCTAAAGCCGTAATTTTTTTTAAAGACCTTTTCATAAATACAACTCTCCTTTTCTTACCTGATTTTTGTTTGTTTTGATAGCCTTATTATAGCGTTTTTGTGTATAGATCAGAATGGAATTTCCAGATTACCTATCTGTAAAATTCCGACAAAAACAGCTTTAAAAAAGAGCATCTTTGAAAGGATTTATCTTTCTTAGACGCTCTTTTTTCATTCATTTGTAATTTTCCGACTTTCATTAACTGTTAATATTTTTCGGTATTCAGACGGTACCATCCCTGTGTTCTTTTTAAACACTTTAGCAAAATACTGCCCATCTGCAGGATATCCGATCTGCTCGGCTAATTCGGATATCCGGATATCCGGATCAAATGTCATCAGCCGTTTTGCCAGTTCCACACGAATCCGGACTAAAAACGAAGAATACTTTTCTTTGGTGTAGCGATAAAAAAAACGTCCGAAATAGTCTTCGTTCATAAAAAGCACTTCCTTCGCCAGATACTGTAAGCTCAAGTCCGGATTTTTGATATTCTGGTATATGCCATACAGGATATGCTTGATACGGCATCCATCCTTTGTATCTGGTAATGACAATTTCAAGTACTCGGCACATTTATCAATTACTACTTCGAGGAAATCCCAGGTATTCTCGTTTTTTAGATCGATGTTTTCTTTTCCACAGAAAACTTTCAAAAAGAAACGAAAGGAATCCGCAATCCTGTTATTTGAAAATCCCTGCATCTCCATTTTTACAAAGGAAGTATAGATCTCAAAAATCACCTCGGCGTAATCCTTCGCTGCCCTTATTCTATCGTAATCCAGCACCATAATGGAATTTTCTTTGGTCCCGCCCAACAGATCAAAGCTTATAAACTCCATTTCCCCTTCCAGATCCCCCAAAAAGAACAGTTCCTGAAGCTGAGAATAAAGAATGCTGACTTCCTCCATACTTCCTGCTCTACTGATCGCCGAACGGAGCTTCATCTGTTTATATTTTCCATACTCCTTATGAACCTTTATGATCAACGGCCGCAGATTTTCTGCCATTTCTTCCGGAATCAGATAAATCATTTCATTCTTTGTGGAAGTGCTCATATAGACATTCTCCACACCTAAAAGCTCTGTTAAAATGTTTGTCATCGCAAACTGATCCAGCTGATCCAACTCCTGGGGGAACTGAATACCGAGCAAAACAAATGAATTTTTGACATCCTCCATAAATTTTTCCAGAAGAATTTCATCAGACATGGATACTTCCTTTTTTGTGATCAAAATCCCCAGGATCTGTTCTTTTACACGGGGAAGCATTCGATCAAAGGTACTTTTATATTCCTGTTCTGATTTTCTCCTATTCTCCAACTCGGCCAGTTCCTTTTTCACGCCCTGCAACACTTCTACAATCTTTTTCTCATCACAGGGCTTTAAAATATAATGCCTGATTCCAAGCTCCATAGCTCTGCTGGTGTACTCATATTCCCCATATCCGGAAAGCACCACAAAAAGTATATCCGGGTATAGCTCCTTTGTATTTCGGATTAGTTGAATTCCGTCCATAACCGGCATTTTGATATCCGTAATTACAATATCCGGAACGTGCATCCGTATTTTTTCCACTCCTTCAATGCCATTCCATGCCATATCTACAAGTTCCATATCCAACTTCTTCCACGGAATAATATCTGCCATCGCTTCGCGCTCAATATCCTCATCGTCTACCAGCAATACCTTAATCATCATCTTTCATCACCTCTACCTTCGGAATTGTGATCGTCACAGTAGTCCCGTTTCCGCAGACACTGCTTATATTAAATCCCGCTACCTGATCAAACGCCATTTTTAATCGTTCATAAATATTTTTCAAACCAATGCCGTGGCCTTTGGGCTCTGCGGTAAAGGAACGAACCGCTTTCAGTTCTTCCTCTGTCATACCAGGACCGTTATCAGATACGGTTATTGCAATCCGCTCCCCATCTTCTCTTATTGTAACGGAAATCGTACACGGCATCAGCATCTTTTCGACTCCATGGTAGATAGAGTTCTCCACCAAAGGCTGCAATGTCATATGCGGGATTAAGTATCGGCCTGCTGCTTCGCATTCTACAGAAAAAGTCACACGCTTTCTATACCTGTACTCCTGTATTGTCATATATTTTCTCAGACTGTCCAGTTCTTCCTCAATGGTGACATAATGCTGTTTGTTCAGGGCAGACCGCAAAATCGTGCCCAGCGCCACTGTCATTTCCGCCGCTTCCTCATTTTTTCTGGCTCGGATCATCCAGTTAATACTGTTTAAGGTGTTATAAAGAAAATGCGGATTGATCTGCGCCTGCAGCATCTTGTATTTTGTATCTTTTAACAGGAGCTGCTTTTCATAGTTTTCATGAATCAGATTATCGATCTTATCCAGTGTTACTTTAAATTCCTGAGTCATCAGACCGATCTCATCCTTCTGCGAACTGGTTCCCAAAAACGCTCTTGCCCGGTTAAAGTCCCCAGTTTCCACGATCTGCATACTTCCTGTTAAATGTTCTAACGGTTTCACAATCATATGTGCAAGTTTCTTCAAAATCAGCGCGGTGACAAGAAACAGCAGCAGAAACCCTCCGATCATCAGATATCGCAGGTTCTGATTCTGTCCGTAAATTTCTGAATAGGGAAAGACATTCACATAGGTCCAACCCGTCTTGGAAGATTTTAAATGACATACAAAATATCTCTGCCCATTTTCTTTTATAATTTGATATCCTTTTTCATCTTTCAGGTTGGGAATCCGCTCTATCATATGCTCCTGGTTTTCATAGATCACGCCCTCATCCGAGTAAACACAGAGAGCCGAACTCTCTGCTTCCAGATCGTCGATATTCTTCTCAATCATGCCAGATACATCACACGTAATCAGTAAACTCCCAAGATACTCCAAGCTTGCATCAATATGTTTTCTGATGTCCCGTCCCGTCAGCAAATATGGGTACTCTGCCGTCGGCTGCTGCACGACATAGGCCCCTTTCGCTTCATGAATTCTGTTCATCACAGAGTTATACAGTTCTTTACTGATCGTTCCAGTTGCAAATCCCACAACAAACTGTGTTTTATCTCCATCCGTATATACCATATTGGAAATCATATTGGAATTCGTCAGCTCGTTATTAAACAGCATCCGGAGCTGATAAACCTCATAAGAATAGTCCGCGGTAAAACGTTTTAAACTTTTCATTTTAGAAAGCTGTTCCTGTATTTTTGTATCCAATGCTATATTATAGGAGATTCCCTCCACCTCATCTAAACTCCGGTTAACCTCCTGAATAAAAAAATCCAGTTCCTGCAGAGATTTTTCATATAATTTCCCATCATAGATGTTAAAGCTGACCTGTAGTGCCACAACACTTATAAGGAAACAGATCCCCAGCATCATGACGTAAACGATAATCATTTTTTCAGCCAGTTTCAAATCGCTGTATTTCCGGTACCAGTATCCCCGATATTTTTTCATCGAACGCCTCCTTTTTTAATACAGTACCGTTTTATTTGCAAGTATAATTCTTTTCCCCAAAAATTAGAATGTAATTTTCCTGTATTCTGTATGAAAAATACCGACTTATTCCTTCTGATCATCCCCCGGCATTTTTACTATATATAGTATAAGGCAAAATATTATAACCGGCAACAGATTCACCTGTAAAGGAACCTGTTGTCGGTTATTTTAGTTTCCATTAGTATAGGTTATCTCAAAATTTACCAGAATCTTTTTCCTTCATTGCCTGGTACAGTTCTTCATCCGTTAAGTGATTCTCATAGTTTAACAGAAGCATAATTTTTCTGTCCCTTTCCGGATAGATCACCTGCCTCTGCCACTGATAAAAATATGGCCCGTCCCCCAGATTCCTTATGTATCCCATTAAAAGCTTAAGAAGGTACGCTGTCTCCTTTACGTCTGTCTGACAGTCATTATCATAAAACCCGGTCCATTTATCGTGGGAGCATTCCTTCATGGCCTCATCCGCCTGGCCGAAGCAGTCTGCCGCCTGGCCGATTTCGTAAAATGCCTTGTAATAATCATTCTTTTCATAAGCGGAATATCCCCTGCCAAAATGGATCACCCCCTCCAGGCAGTACGTGTGAATTTTTACCTGAAGAAGAATGGAATCCGTCCAGAGCATGCCGTTGTCATCGTTCAGTCTGCTGACCAGACCGGCGCATACATCCATAAGGTTCTTAAAGCCAGGATACTCGTTTTCGCATTTTAATACAAACCACTGAAGCTGCCCGGAAAAGTTTTCTGCGGGGCCACACCACCGGAGTTCCTCACAGGCCGCTTTTCCTCCATCCTTCATCCACTGATGTATCAAAACTCTGGTGACATAATTATAAAACTGTTCGCCTGCGTGTTCATCCTCCTTCTCCCCATAAGGAACCGCAGCCTCAAAATATTTCAGAAAGCAGTCCTTCATTTCCTCCAAAGCTTCATTTCCGTAATAGTTTCTCAAGTACTGTTCCAGATGTGTTTCAGGTTCTGTTTCCAGGGAGTTCCATAAAGAGGCAGTAAAATCCAGCGGATAAACATGGGGCTTAATATTAGAGCAGTTTACGAGCCACAGTGTCTTAATGCCGCAATTGTATGCGTTTTCAAGCTCTTTTTTTACAAATTCCATGTTATTAGGAAGCATGGTGAGCACATTTGCAGCCTGAAGATCATAGAAAGACACATGATAGTATACACCATGCTTTCTGTCTCTCAATCCTTCACCGGGAAGCGCTGGAACCCTTGGGTTATGGTTTCCCTGTCTTCTGGACACCATTTTTCCGTAACCGTTATCGGCCCAGATCATGATAACATTCTCCGGCAGCTCTATGAAGCCCTGCTGGTATAGCTCCATAGTTTCTCCATACAGATTCGTGCCAAAGACGGGATCGTCAACATATTTTTTAACCATATCATACTGTTCCTGCATGATGCTGCTGATCAGACGCCCTCTCTTTTCCGGGGTATCATATTGGGGATCGTTCTCCCAGAAAGGAGTATCTCCCTGCCCCCGAAAACCAAGATTCCAGATGATCTTGTGGTTCATCTGTCTTTTAATTCCTTCCTCCCAAAGTGCGCGGAATAAATCTGGATATTCTTTGTAGGAAGGATTTTTATCCGGATAGGCCCGCAGAAACATCTCCGCCCCCAGCGGCTCCGCATGATGCTGGGTAATCCACAGCCCCATATCTCCCGCCAAACCGGCATATTTTTTCGAATTCCTGTCTGTTCCTGGAATCACCGTGTTGCCGCCGCAGCGCAGCAGCGCTTCAAATGCCATTTCCCATGGATATTCCGCATTTTCTTTTGCAGCCCAGCGACTGATTAAAACCTCATCATTGATAAACCAGCCTCTGTAGGCAACCGGCTTTTTCCCTGAATGGTATTCCATAAATGGAACCGGGATTCCTTTCTGTTTTACAAACTTCTGATCATTCCAGAACCAGAATGGAAGAATTCCCAGAAAGTGTTCGCTGATATAAAGCAGCGCGTAGATGAAGCCCAGCTCCTCCGGGGCCGAAACAATCAGCTTCCTGTTATTTTCCACATGAATCTGAAATTCTTCTGCCGCATCGCTTCCTTTTTCCAAATATATTTTTCCCGGACCATTTTTCTCCAGGCCCTCCTCTTTCGGTTCTAATACCATTGCAAGATCCCTGTAGAACCGCATAACCGCCCGCCGTACCGGTTCACTTTTAACTTCAGTATCTATAACCACATTACTGGTCAGTATAAAAAAATCTTTCTGCATATTTGCAAACTCCTCTTCATCTTAAGATTTATATCCTAATTTTAATCCTTCCCTCTTATAAAGCAAATGACTTTTTCCTATATTATTATTGGAAAAAAACGACTTTCTTACAAATTTCCGCTGCCAGACCAAGAAGGAGGAGATCGTTAACTCAATCATTTCTCAATATTTAACCTAATAAAGTCTGTTTTTTTCAAATAAGCTCCCGGTATAATCCATTCTCTTTTTTTCAAAAACGTTAAACTAAAGCTATCACCGAAATAAGCACCCGTACAAAAAGGAGGGAATTATCATGGAACATAAATTTATAACGTTTCAGGCTACACAGCAGATTATCCAGTTTATTAATCTGTTAAGTAAGCTGGATTTTGATGTGGATGTCAAATATGGAAGCAGCATTGTTGATGCCTCTGTATCTTAAATACAGAATTCCCTTCGTAACCACACATAACTCATAGGTGTCATCGAGGGCAAACGCATCATGTCTCCAGACTGGGGAGGAAGCCTCGAACTTTCCTGTGTTTTCATTAAGACCTCCGGATGCCCATCGTATTTTCAATTAGATTATATAATAAACACGCCAGATAGAAATGACATTTAGAGATACCTCTCTCTAATACGCAGCCAGGATGAGATTACAATGCACTTTGCGGAAGCAGTTCAATTCACTTATTACAAGAAATATAGACTTACCGAAAAGAACCGTTTCCCAGTGTGTCATAGGACATACAGATATTTTCATAGATATACGTTAGTTGATTTAGAGGGAGGGCGCAAATGAAAAAGAATTGTATTCAAAATATCATAATCCATGTTTCTGACAATATGGATTCTCACTCCCTCTCGGATAAAATAAATGAATTCCATGTAGAAGTAATAGAACGTAGGTTAAGTAATTCTAATTTATCGGTTAATGAAAAAATAGCTGTTATTGACAGAATACTGGAAAACCTAAAATTACGGGAGCATGAAGGAATTATCAAATAAGTGTTTGTAAAGCCGCCATATATGATAAGGCGGCTTTGCCTGTTTTTGTTCCCCTTTGTATGGTTGCGGAAAGCGTCCGTTGCATGGCACAAAATTATTGGTAATCATGGCAATCAGCCGCTCTCTTGGAGAATCGATGATTCGGCAGCCGATAATACCTGCTGCATTGCATCCAAACCCCATGCACATGACAGCAGAAATTTATGCTAAACCATTCTTTTCTTCTGAAGGAGGCAACACCTTGTAAAAGATTCGGATCGTTTGGCATTTACAACCAACACTCTCCTCTCCCCCTTCACAGCTTTGGAAAATCTCAATTCTGTCTATAAACTTTCCAAGCAAATCAGAGGAAAGCCCTTTGTCCTGGCTTATTTCTTCTAACAGGCTGGAAATTAGGCCGTCAAAAGCAGGTACTTCATGAGCCGAAGAACAGGGTCTTTCCATCAAGGCCAGGCTTTCTGCAATCTCCTTTCCCTCATTTTCACAGGAATTTAGCATTTTATAAAACCGGTCCTCGCCGATCCTTCCGTTTACCCGATCTTCATAGAGCTTTTCGATTATGCGTCCAAGCTCTATTTCCCTTTTTTTGAGTGAATCAGCCGCTTTTTCTTCACCATGCATTACGCCAGGGAAAAAAGGCTCCCGAAGGGCTTCTTCCATCTCTTCCTTTTCACTTTCAGGAAAAGAAAGCAGGCTGCGGATTTCCTGAAGTACCACATGATAAAGAAGCTCGTAATCCATAAAGTGATTTGTGCACTCTTTCTTTCCGTATAGCTTATATCCCCCGCATACCAGTTTGCGGGATTGCGCTTTACTTCCGGTTCCTGTGGACGACATATTTCTGCCGCAGTCCCCGCATATGGCAACTCCGGAAAAAATATTGGTAAAACCGGTTTTTGGCGTGTTTTTACGGGAAATGCTCCGCCTTCTTACCCGTTCAAAGATCTCCCCTGAAATAAGTGGCTCATGCATATTCTCAACAACCACCCACTCTTTCCTGGGCTTCCGGAGGGTCACGCTGCTTTTAAAGGAAACTTTTACGGTCTTTCCCTGGGCGATATGACCTAAATAAACGGGATTGCTTAACAGTTTACAGACCGTACCTGAGGTCCATTCCTTTCTATTAGAATATTCATCCGGATTCAAATAAGGCCGCCCGGCGCAGCGGTACATGGCTGGTGTCAGCACCTTTCTCTTATTTAACATATCAGCGATCCGGGATGGCGCCGCTCCCTGCTCTGCCCATTCAAATATCTCCCGGACAATGGAAGCTGCCACAGGATCAACGAGAAGGTGGTTTTTATTTTGTGGGTCCTTTTGGTAACCGTAGGGAGCAAAATTCCCGATAAATGCCCCCTCTTTTATTTTGGTCTGAAATGCACTGCGGATCTTTTTAGAAGTATCCCTGGCATACATCTCATTTACAATGTTCTTAAACGGTGCAATATCGCTCCACGGACTATCCGAATCATACCCATCATTGACCGCTATGTATCGGATTCCTTTGGAGGGGAAATAAATTTCAGTAAGCTGTCCTGTCATGATATAATCCCTTCCAAGACGGGACAGATCCTTGGTGATCACCAGGTTTACCTTCCTTGCATCGATATCTTCCAGCAGCCGTTTCCAGGCCGGGCGGTCAAAATTGGTTCCGCTGTAGCCGTCATCCACGTACTCCTCGTATATTTCAAAGTCATTTTCTATCGCGTAGGAACGAAGCATTTTCCGCTGAGTACCAATGCTGGAGCTTTCCCCTGTACCATCGTCGTCTTTTGACAGGCGCATATAAAGCGCCGCCTTGTAGCAGACCGGCGCCCTTGCAAAGACGTTCTTTTTCTCATAGGATGACTGAGTTAATCGATCCATCTCTTATACCTCCTGGAAAATCTTATTCCAGCAGGTTTGTACCATATACTTTAGAGGCTGCTTCCTCTAATTCCCGTACGCCATTCTTCTAATCAGCCTTCTTTCCTGTAAGGCTCTCCCGGTATTCATTGGGAGAAAGACCTGTTACACGCCGAAACTGTGTGTAAAAAGCTGAAAGGCTCTCAAAACCGCTTTGTAAAGCAATCGGCAAAATATTATCTGAAGTATCAGCCAGAAGCTTTTTTGCACTGGCTACCCGTAAGGCATTTAAATACTCCGCAGGAGTCTTTTCATATTGGTTCTGAAACAATTGGAGGATTCTGTTTCTGCTGAGTCCAAGCTTACTCAATTCTTCCCTTAAGCGATCATGGTCTGAAAAATAAAGGTCATAGACATCTTTAATTTTTTCCGCGTTCTCTCTCTGCGGGTAAAATTCCAGCAAATCAGGACGGCAGCGCTTACAGGGGCGAAGCCCGCTTTCACGTGCCTGTTCCGCCGTATCAAAGAATTCAACATTTTCTCGTTTAGGGCTTTTTGATTTACAGGAAGGACGGCAGAAAATACCTGTTGTTTTTACTCCGTAATAAAATCTGCCGTCATAAGACGCATCGCATTCCAGCGCTGCCTTCCATTTTTCCTCCTCTGTCAGCATGGTAACACACCTCCTTTCATTCATTTACCGTACTAATCTTCCATAAATAAATGGAAGCTACCGAGCCATAGGGCGAATACCGGCTCTTGCATACTTCGAATTGGTCCTTTGTCAGCTTAGAAAATCCATATAGCTTTTCCATTCCCCGGCGAATGGCGATGTCACCCCAGCTAACCACATCAGGACGCTCCATACAATTAATGAGAAGCATTTCAGCCGTCCAAAGTCCAACCCCTTTTATCGTTGTTAAGTATCGGATAACCTCCTGGTCCGGCAGCTCCCGCAAATCACCCAGACGGATATTGCCCTGTAAAATGTCCTTTGACAGCTCAGAGATGGTAACAGCCTTTTTCATGATCATGCCGCAGCGCTGAATATCATCCGCTGAAACAGCTGATAAATTTTCCGGGGTAATATCTCCCAGGCTTTCCTGCATTCGGTTCCATACGGTTTTTGCAGAACCTACAGATACCAGCTGGCCTATAATCGCATTGACCAGTGCAGCAAAGAGATCAGGAATTATCTCCCTCTCCACCCGTCCAAACCGTGCTATCGCATCACCTAGCACCGGGTCTGACTGGGAGAGGTATTCTACTTCCTTCCTGCCGTAATCAAAAAACTTTGTCTCAACGGCTGCCATATGTCACTTCCAATTCCAGTAGCTGCTCCTTAATTTCCAGGCCTGCCGCATAGCCTGTCAATTTGCCATCTGAACCCACTACCCGGTGACACGGTGTCAGGAGCAATATGGGATTTTTACCATTTGCCATACCAACCGCCCGGGATGCGTCCGGTCTCCCGATCATTGTAGCAATCTGTTTATAGCTTCGCGTCTCTCCGTACGGAATTCTGTGCAGGGCTTCCCATACGGTCTTTTGAAACTCCGTTCCTTTTGCAGCAAGCGGCAAATCGAATTCCTTGCTTGTCCCGTCTAAATATTCCTTAATCTGCTTTTCTGCTTCTTCCAACAAGGGGGGCTTTTGTTTACCGGAGATTTCATTGTTATCTTTTACAAAAAGCAGCTCCGTTATAAAACCATCCACTTCGGATATTTTAATCGGTCCTAGGACGGTTTTAATATATGCTGTATGTTTCATAAGATTTGCCTCCTTTTCTATTACTAATATATCCGAAATCTGTCTTCGTGTCCTCCTATTTTGCATCATTTAATTTTTATATAAAAATAAGGACCAGTATCACTATGTATTCTGGCCCTCTAGTAATTTCCAAAACTGTTTTCCCTGGCATATGTATACAGCATCCTAAGCCGGACTCGGCTGCTCTTGTCATGAGCGGATCTCCCCGGCCTCCCGACGTTTCTTCAATAATTCCAAAACCTGCTCCTTTGCAGTTTTATCACCAATATAAACCCGCTCCACTTTTACGGTCATGTTTTTTTCCTTATAAATCACCTGATCTGCTGAATCCATTTCATCCACCTCCAAAGAAATCCTATTCAGGCAGGTTTGTACTATATATCCTAAGTAGTAGAAAAAGGGTATGGCAGCTCCCCTGCCATACCCTTTTCCTTATCCTTTCACTACTCCATATATCCACCCTTCATTGGCGATACTGCACGTTCACTGAATATTTTCAATACTCCCGACTGGTATTTTGAAGGTCTTGGCTGCCACTTCTCCCGCCGTTCCTTAAGAATCTTTTCCATCTCATCTTCTGTCTTTTGCTGGCCCTTTACGCCTACAATTGCAAGGATCCGGTTAGGAATATCAATTTGGATCATATCCCCTTCCTCCACCAGCGCAATCGGTCCGCCTTCTGCCGCTTCCGGTGAAACATGCCCGATGGAAGGACCAGTGGATGCTCCTGAGAAACGTCCGTCTGTGATCAGGGCGATGGTGCTTCCAAGCTCTTTATCCGATGAGATCGCCTCAGAGGTGTAGAACATTTCAGGCATTCCGCTTCCCTTAGGACCTTCATACCGGATAAATACAGCATCGCCAGGTTTTACGCGGTGTTTTAAGACTGCATCAATCGCCTCTTCCTCGCTGTCAAAGGGGCGTGCATTTAACACCGCATGAAACATCTCCTTTGGACATGCGGTATGCTTAATGACCGCACCCTCCGGTGCCAGATTTCCTTTCAAAATAGCAATAGCCCCATCTGTACCGATGGCATCATGAAACGGCCGGATTATTTCTTCTTTTTTAACCCCAACCCTGGCACAATATTCGTCGCATTTGTCATAAAAACCATTTTGCTTCAGCATATCAAGATTTTCACCCAGAGTCTTTCCTGTCACTGTCATCACATCTAAGTGAAGCACGGATTTAATTTCTTCCATAATCCTGGGCACTCCGCCTGCATAGTAGAAGTACTGGGCCGGCCATTTTCCTGCAGGCCGGATATCAAGCAGATAATGAGCGCCTCTGTGCAGCCGGTCAAACATCTCAGAATCTATTTCCAGTCCAAATTCATGGGCAATAGCCGGCATATGAATCAGGGAATTGGTAGAGCCGGATATGGCGGCATGCACCATAATCGCATTTTCAAAGGATTTCATTGTGACAATATCTCTTGGTCTTATTCCACTTTTTGCAAGTTCAATAATCTGATGTCCGGCTCTTTCAGCCACATCCTTTAAATCCGGGCAGGTTGCGGGCATAAGCGCGGAACCTGGAAGCATAAGGCCAAGGGCCTCTCCCATGACCTGCATGGTCGATGCCGTTCCCATAAAGGAACATGCTCCACAGGAAGGGCAGGCGTGCTGCTTATAATATTCCAGTTTTTCAGGTTCCAGTTCCCCTCTCTGGCACATGGCACTATACTTACCAATCTGTTCCAAGGTAAGTAGATCCGGTCCGGCATCCATAACACCGCCGGTTACCAGAATGGAGGGCATATTCACCCGGCCGATTGCCATAAGATGAGCAGGCACCGCCTTATCGCAGCTTGAAATATATACTCCGCCGTCAAAGGGAGTTGCTCCCGCATGAATTTCAATCATATTGCAGATCGTATCACGGGAGACCAGAGAATAATTAATGCCGTCATGGCCCTGTGCCATTCCATCGCAGATATCTGTTGTAAAATATCTGGCTGCTTTTCCTCCCTTATCGCTTACCCCATCCACTGTTTTATTCACCAGCTCCAGCAGATGAGCGCTTCCCGGATGGCTGTCCCCAAAGGTACTCTCTACCATGATCTGCATTTTAGAAAGGTCCTCTACCTTCCAGCCCATACCCATCCGAAGCGGGTCCATTTCTGGAGCCAATTTCCGAATATCCTGACTAACCATAATAATGCCCCTTTCCTATTTATCTTGTATTTTAAATTTTGCATTTATATCTTAATTATAATAATTCATCATATGATTGTCAACTATCCCGTTTGATTAACTTCATTATTTCATGTATTTTCCTAATATTATCATGCATACTACAATATAATATATGATCTTTGCAATAAATTCATCAGACCAATATTTAAATGCTTCTTGCTCATCTGATCCATTTACACTTGAAGGAATCAGAAATTGCCTTTATAATCATATAAGACGATTAACCAGCGGAAAGGACTTTGCCATGACTCCATCACATAAATCGCTTGCCGATACAACAGCAGAAGGAATCATTAAATATATCATTGATAATAAATTAAAAGAAGGTGCACAGCTCCCCAATGAAACTACGCTTTCCTCTCTTATGGGAGTCGGGCGGAGCACTCTGCGGGAAGCCATACGGGCTCTTGTTTCACGCAATATTCTGACGGTTCAGCAGGGATCAGGAATCTACGTCTGTCACAATACCGGTGTGGCTGATGATCCCCTTGGTTTCACATTTATAGAGAATAAAGAAAAACTGGTGGCTGATCTTTTAGAATTCCGTATGATGATCGAGCCAAGGGTAGCTGCTTTGGCTGCCTCAAAGGCCACTCCGGATCAGGCCGAGGAGCTTCTCCACCTGGCAAAACGGGTGGCGGAATGCTACGACTTAGGAAAATCCCACTCAGAAGCCGATGCCATTTTCCACGCTAAGATTGCAGAAATCAGCGGGAATGTCATCGTACCTCAGCTTGAGCCTCTTATAATGCATGCCATTGATATGCTGATTGACATTACCCACTCCGAATTAAAAGAAGAAACCATAAAAACACATAAGGCGATTGTAAATGCCATACAAAAAAACGATCCCATTGCCGCACAGGATGCCATGACTCTTCATCTCATTTATAACCGGGATCGCTTGCGCAAGGCCAATGAAATAAGTTCTCTTAATAATTCCCATCAATAAAAGGGGCATTCCAAAGATTCTTTTACCTTTGGAATGCCCTAAATTACTCTTTATTATTAATAAAATCGGAGGATTATTTCCGCTGCCCCTTCATGGTTTGCTCTATAATACTGCGCATCGTATCTTCAGAAAGCTGACCGCTTGCATAACCAAATACATTACCATCCTTATCAATCATAAACGTGGTCGGATAAGAGAATACTCCGTAAGATTCAAATAGATCCGCATTCGTGTCCATCAGAACCGGATACGTGTATCCATTATCTTTCAGGAATTGTTTAATTCCCTCTTCGTCTTTTTCATTCCCATAATTAGGAGCTGCCACACCCAGAACGACCAGTGCATTATCTCCCTCTGTGTCGGCGGTTTCATATATTTTCTGGATGTCCGGCATCTCTGCCCTGCATGGAGGGCACCAGGTCGCCCAGAAGTTTAAAAAGATCGTCTTTCCTTTATAATCAGAAAGAGAATGGGTATTGCCGTACTGATCGGTTAAAGTAAAATCAACTGCCGGAAGAGGCTGATTTGCTTCATCTGACTCATCAGTATTTCCCGGTTCCGATGCAGATTCTTCTTCCAATGCAGACTCTTCTTCCGATATGGGTTCTTCTTCCGATGCTTCTGTAGCCGTTTCCGGCTGCGGTGTCTCCCTTGATTCTGTTACCGTAGGAGATGGAATAGTTGAAAGGTATCCGGTCACCGCATTCATCTTTCCGGTGAACATTAAGATTCCCATAAATACCATGAGAACTCCACCGACTTTTACCCCATTCTTTGCAATATTGCCGTGAGCCTTGAAAAATTCAAGCACTGTGGTGGTAAAGAATCCCACTGCCAGAAACGGCAGAACAAACCCCAGTGTGTATACTCCGATCAGGACAAAACCCATTGCCTTTGTGGAGGCTGAGGCTGCCATAAGCAGTACACTGGCTAGGGCCGGTCCCACACAGGGCGTCCAGGCAAAGCTGAATGTAAAGCCCATGATTAACGCGGTTAAGGGAGACATGGCCAGGGTATTAAGGGAAAATGGCAGTCTGCGTTCCCTTCCTAATACAGAAGAAGTCCCAAATACTCCTAATTGGTATAAACCGAATAAAACTACCAGGATACCTCCCACTCTTGCAAAAATAAGCTGGTTTGATTTAAAAAAGCTTCCAAGAGCTGAGAATCCCAGCCCCAGCAGGAAGAATGCGAAGCTGACCCCGATAACAAAGCAGACAGTGTGAATCATAACCTTGCTGCGTTTATAATAAATCCGCCCGTCTTCCCCCCGGACTCCCGTCCCTCCCGACAGATACCCTATGTAAAGCGGAATGAGTGGCAGCACACAGGGAGAAAAGAAGCTGATAATCCCCTGAAGAAACACGGTCATAACTGGAATACTTACGTCGATAGAAAAGCCCAAATACTGTACCTCCTTTTAAGGTTGTGCCATATGTTACTGATTTCCGGCGTTATTAGTTGTGATTCTGTATTATTTTCAGTTACAGTTTGCGTGTAAATAAATATACCATTTCAAAGAAAAAGTGTCAAGTCAAACATGGAAGAATCAAAAAAAGCATAGATTTCCTTTGTCACATGGTAAGCGCCTGCTTTCCGCAAGCGGAACACTTTTTAAAGCATCGGTCTAAATTAAATGCCACTCTGGGAAGGTATCCAAAATCCTCCAAAAGAGTAAACAACGGGAAAAAGATTGCCATAGGAGGAAGCATTACCGATACGACCCAGGCAAGAACCCGGTAAACGCCATGAATCAGCAGTTCAGTGATAATCACCGGCACACCGGAGGCGTCAGCCAGCCCGACTAGCCACGCTTCTAACTTAAATAACACGTTGCTGATTAATTCTGACGGGTAATTGGCTCCTGTTATGGTAATCCAGAAGATTCCAAGTAAAACCAGGAACATAATGGGAAAGCCCGTAGCCTTACTGGTAAAAATCCAATCCAGCTTCCGGTCTTTCCGGTTATAGGTCTGGTTTTCGTATTCCACGATACCCTTACATAAATCTTCCGCCTTATTTATGAAAACAGCTGCCATATCGTCGCTTACCTGTTCCTGCGTGATCCCGGCAGCCTTCCATTCTTCCCAGATTTCAGCTAGGCAGGAAGTCACTTCTTCTGCCTCAGCCACCGGCTTTCGATATTTTCTTACAGCTTCCATCAAGTTATCATTGGCATCAAGCAGTCTGGCACACAGCCAACGGGCCTCTGCCTTTCCTTTGGCCACTTGTTCCATTGCAGGCAGGAGTCTGGCAATGGCATCTTCAATGTATTGGGGGTATTGGATGAGAGCAGGTTTTTCCCCTTCCTCCTCTGTTTGTTTAAGACAACGTTTTAAGCCGGTATAGATCTGATCCAGTCCCTGATTGCTCCTGGCTGCAGTCCCTGCAACCGGGACCCCCAGGCGCTGTTCCAGCATATCAAGATGCAGGGAAATTTTCTTCTTTTTCGCCTCATCCATAAGGTTTACACACACCACCACATTAGTCGTGGCTTCCATGATCTGCAGCACCAGGTTTAAGTTCCTCTCCAGGCATGTGGCATCACAGACTACGACTACTGCATCCGGGTTCTCAAAGCAAATAAAATCTCTGGCTACCTCTTCTTCCGTGGAATGTGCCATCAGGGAATAGCAGCCCGGAATATCCACCATCACGTATCCCTGCTGTCCATCCGAACACCAGCCCTGGGCGTTGGCAACGGTTTTTCCCGGCCAATTTCCTGTATGCTGATTCATCCCAGTGAGCTGGTTAAATACCGTGCTCTTACCCACATTGGGATTTCCGGCCAGCGCAATGACCTTATCGTCTTCCTTGCGTTTCTTAATTTCCAGACCACAGTCCACAGACTTTATTCCCATTGATTCCCTGCTTAATCCCATACCTATTCCTCCAGCGAAACGGCGGCAGCCACCATTTCTTCTCCAAAATGACGATTCGCTTTTTCCTCTCCATTTGACTGCACCAGGACACGTCCTGAATCCTCACTTCTAAGAGCGATCACCGCACCCCGTATTAAAAATGCCGTAGGATCTCCCAAAGGGCTTTTTCCAAGACACTCCACAGTAGTACCCTCTATAATTCCAATATCCTGTAAGCGTCTTCTCATATCATCATAGGCGGCCAGCTTTGCGATCACTGCTTTCTGACCCCTTTTTAAATCTGCCAAACAAATATTTTCTGACATTCTTCTGCCTCCATTCATCTAAAAAAGTTTCCATATCCTAACATATGCAGGAAATAAAAATCAGGTTCCAATTTATTTACACTGCTTTTTTCTATCTGAATAGGGCGGCCCAAAAGTCGATTACCAACTTTTGAGCCGCCCTATTTTTATCCGTTACATCTTATGGGTCTTACTCCATTTCCTTCCGCCCTTTTCCCCTTCCACTTCAATCACAATGCAGTCCCCATCTTCAGAAAAGTTTACATTCCTAATCAGACAAGGCCCATTGCTGCTGGTAATCACATGGGCAAATACAAGATCCGGTCCATACCCGCGTTCAATCTGATAATTGATATCAGATATAGAGGGGTTATCCGGCCCAATTCCATCATACAATTCCTTCCCATTGTTCCAGGTAAATACCCGAGTATGTATATCTCCATCCTCATAATCATGAATCATACTGGTCTGATCTTCTGACAGTACGGCCTTTTTCATATGATGAAGATAGCTATATGGCTTTCTTTCAGAAAACGTTTCTATTTCCATGCCCTCAGGCTGTTTTATCCGGTTTCCGGAAAAATGCATGACCCAGTCAACAGGCAGATCCTTCCCTGCCCCCTTTACCTGGAATACTTCCGTAAAATAATCTTCCTCCCAAGCGATCTTTCTCACCATTTTTACAGGTCGGTAAGTTTCTTCCTTCCACTGAACGATGGTAAAGCTGTCCGGCATTTCATAAGGTATGGTCCAATCCGCTTCCGCTTCCAAATATACGCTCCCATCCCGTTCTTCATAACGGGTAAGCCTGGCATTGACCGGCGACTGATTTTCTTCCCCGATGTTTACCGTATTGTGGGAACCTGTATTCTTATAAAAATCATAGTGCATAACCGCACCGTATCCGGTAGTTCCAAGATCAGGAGATATTCTCTTTCCATGAGCCAGATAACTGATGCCCAGACGGTCATAATGATCATGCTCCCCGCCATAGCGGTCATGCTTTATAAGCAGATATCTTTCATCCTTCCCTCTTAAAATTGTGCTCCCTGACTGCCCTGCTTCTACATGGTAATTTCCAAGCTCCATGCTGCACCTTTGCAACACATCAACCCCATAAATAAAGGCTTCCAGATTGTCTCTCTTTTCTTCTTCATACAGCCGGTTCATGATATAAAGAAGTTTTTCCCCTCCCAGTTCCCGGTATGCAAATTCATATAAATACAGGCTCGAGGATGTATGTCCGTAATTGGTATCATTCAGCATGGGAATACGGAATCCCGGCTCCAGATAGGATGCCAGCAGCTCCATCATGGCTTTATAATTTGGATGGCTGATATGGCTGTGTGGAGTATGAAGTGCAAATTTTTCATAAGCAAAGAAACTGGTCAGAGCATAAAAATGATAGCCAAGTGCCCCTTCAAACCACATGTGATCCGGAAGTACCCCGTTCTCCAGCTGATATAGGATCCCGTAAGGCTCATAAACAGCAAACTGGACATACCGGTCAATTCTGAAGATCAGTCCTATGATTGCAATGGCTGAGTTGATGATCACTTCATGATTGTGCAATTGGTTATGGCGGTGTTCCATCAAAAATTCAGCTCCAGGAATGAGCATTTTCGTTCCAATGAACTCTTTTTCCTCTTCCGTCATGAAATCAGACAGCAGATCAAAGCTCATGGCAAAGTTTCTGAGAAAATTAGCCTCATCAAGAGTCTGAGCGCCGGACTTACCGGGACCGTTATAAGGAATATTGCCGTGGACCTCATAGTCCTTATAGTACCTGGAATATTCCATCATAATATCTACGGCTTTTCTGGCATAGTCAGTTTCCCCTGTGATCAGATGGATCAGTCCCATCTGGAATGCCGCCGTGTAATTTCTGCTGTTAATGAATCCCCACCAGGTACTGTCATAGGGCTCACCGGAATACACCCGCCCGCAGGAGGGACAGCTGTGATGATACTTATCGTTCCTGTCAAAAGTCAGCTGCACAGAACAATCCGGGCAGTAATAATAAAGGGTCCAATTGGCGATTCCTGTTTTAGGAACCAAGACAGGCTCTTCCATGATTTCCTTCACATCTTCTATGATACGATTAACGGCTGACTGCTGCCTTTGGAATTTTTCTTTCAAGTGCTGGATTTCCTGTTCTGTAAATTGAATCATTTCTCCTAACCCTCCTAATATAAATTCTCTTCATCCACCAATTTTTTAAATTCCGTAGGAGTGCAGCCATAAAATTTTTTAAAGCTGCTGGCAAAGTACCGCTGGTTTTCATACCCGCATTGGTCTGCCACCTCCTGGATTTTCATGCTTGTTTTCTGGAGCAGCCTGCCGGCTCGTTCCATGCGCTTTCGGATTAAGTATTCTCCAAAACACTCTCCTGTGTACTGTTTGAAAATCTGTCTGACATAACTGGAGCTGAAATGCACCTTTAAAGCCACTCCCTCCAGATCCAGATCCGTCTTATGCAGATCATTATCAACGATCTGCTTCATTTGCTTCACCACTGCATCCGCCCTGGTTTCCTCTGAATTTTCCCGTACCACCCGGCAGCATTTTTCAATATAGGTGGCAAGCATATGATTCATATCCATCAGGCTTCCGTAATTAATCCTGTCCTGCATGAAGGATAGAGGCTCGGAGTCCGCCCGGTCATATCCCTCCTGCTCCATATCATTCTGAATTGCATAAATTAGTTCTCCCACAGAGACACCTACATAATCGTTCTTCCTGTTGGACATGGAAGCATAACATTTCATAAGGCCGGATAGTCCAGTAAGAGCCTCGGACTCCTGTCCTGCACGCACAGAAAGCCGGATCTGGTTTTTCCATTCCCGGATCTGGATGCTGCTGGTTTCCTCCTTTCGGAAGCCTTCCTCACCATAAAACAGGAATTTCTTATCTGCGTCTAAGTTTCCCCGCCATACAGCCATAGCCTCGCGGTAAGAATGTGCCAGCTCTGTCTGACTCCTGTAAGGGCGACCAAGGGCACCATTCATCTGTATATGGTAATATTTTTCCAGGCTCAGCCGGATCTTTTCAAGGCTTTCCCTGATCTTTTTAAGGAAATGTTCTTCACTTTCCCCATCGCCGCACCAGATAGCCGCCAGCTGGATCCCGTCAAAGCTGACCGCATATAGGCTGATCCCGGCTGAAAGATAACCGTTACGTATCAGCATCAGAAATTCCTCCACATGCTCCTGCTTGCCAAATTCCCATGCTCCACCCTCCATGCGGATCACACCTGCCGCGTAAAACCTGCCTTCCAGTATGAAGTCCGGTTCCTCGCCACACTCCTTCCCCCTTAAGAGAGCCTTCAACGCCTTTTCTCTGGCAAGTCCGGCCCGGCTCACAGCCTGTTCCTTTAACAGACTCATATTTTGCAAAAGCACCTTCTGGCTGTCCAGTTCCTGTATCACCTTTGTTAAAACATCGATCATTTCCCTGGGCAGAAAGGGCTTTAACAGATAATCCTTGACCCCAAGTGATATGGCTTGTTTTGCATAATCAAATTCATCGTATCCACTTATAACCACATTTTTACTGTAAAGTCCTGCTTCCTGAAGCCTGCGGATCAATTCCAGACCATTCATAAAAGGCATGGCAATGTCCGTAATGACAATATCCGGCTTGTTTTGCAAAGCTTCTTTAAGCCCTTCTTCTCCGTCTCCTGCCACCGCAACCACATCCACTTCCAGGCCGGAATTTTGGATGTTTCTGACCAGTAAGTCTCTTACATAGTCTTCATCATCTACGATTAATATGCGGTACATCACTCCACCTCCTCTGACATTTCCGGAATCCTAAGAACCGCTTTAGTCCAATGGCCGAAGCTGCTTTCATAATACAGTCCATAATCTTTTCCGTAAAAGAGCCGGATCCTTTCATTGACATTATAAATGCCATAGCCAGCTTCACAGTCCGTTCCGCCCCTTTTTAAGGTTTCATTTATAAATGCAAGCTTTTCTTCCGGAATCCCTGCCCCGTTGTCCCACACGGTGAGCTCTGTGATCTTTCCTTCTGCTGATTCTTCTTCACTAACGGAGATTTTTATGATACCGGCCCCCTGTTTCTCTTTGATTCCATGATAAATGGAATTTTCAGCCAGGGGCTGCATAATCAGTTTGATCATCCGAAAATCCAGACATCTGTCATCCACATGGATTTCATAGCTTAAACGGGAATGATAGCGGATGCTTTGTATGTCCAGATAACTCGACACATGTTCCAGTTCTTCCCGGAGGGTGATCACCTCTGCTCCCTTACTTAGGCCGATCCTAAAAAACTTTCCAAGAGAATTCGAAAGGATGCTGATTTCTTCCGCTCCCTGATCGGCGGCCTGCCAGGTGATGGCATTTAAGGTATTATAGAGGAAATGAGGATTAATCTGAGCCTGAAGGGCCTTCAATTCCGCCTTTCGCTTCTGCTTCTGAACTTCGGCTACATAATCCCGCTCGCGTTTCAACTCCTCAATGGTCTCCTCCTGTTTCCGGACCAGGCTCTGGATCTCTCCGATCATATAGTTAAATGACTTTGCCAGGCTGCCTACTTCATCCTTATAGGGGTAGAAAAAGCGAACACCCAAGTCTCCTTTTTCCACGCAGCTCATGCGCTTTTCCAACCGTCTTAAGGAATTTGTCAACTGGTGGGATAACAATAAGATGACCGCCACTCCGATTAGGAAAACAACTCCCATGATCTCAAAAATTATATTTCTAAGAATTTTTAAGCTTCCCAATAAGCTCTGCCTTGATTTCAGCCCATAGATCTGCCAGCCGTTTTCCTTAAGCCGTTCAAAGGTGACCAGATAGGAATCTCCTTCGTACTGAAAGTCGCTGGTAATAACATTGCTTCTACCTTCCCTGGCCTCTGAAAGCTTTCTCAGTTCAGCCGGATCCATATCCGGGGAACCTACCATTACATTTCCTGCCCCATCAAGAATAAGTATTTTGTCAAAAAATTCATATTTTCCTTCTAAAAGACGTTCCAGCTCTTTTTTCTTTAACTGGATCACCAGGTATTCATTTCCCACATAGCCCTGAACACTGAACTGCCATACACAGGGGATAACCTGGTCATTATCCTGAAATATCTCATCTTTCCATACTGGAAACCAGCGGATGGCACTGCCTGTTTCTGTCTGATAGCTTTTGTAAAAAATAGAATCTTTAAAATCAAACTTCCAATTTCTCATGCGGACAAAATTATCAAAGCTCCCTTTATCCGTATAAATATAGGTGGTGTGGATCAGCCCCTCCCCTGTCTCAAAGTCTCTCATGAAATCCGGAATGGTCCCCAGGGCTTTTACCAGGTTGATGTCATTGGGATTATTCAGATAATCGGAAAGGGTCACCATAAAGGTATAATTAGTAAGCATTCCCTTTGCCCTCTGATTAATGATGCCCAGACGCAGGCCCAAGGTGTCTACAATCTGAGCCAGAACGTCCTCCGCCCCTACTTTGAAATTCTCTTCAATATCATTGGATGCATATTGGTAATAGGATAATCCACTGATGGTGGTAGTAAAGAAAAACATGACTCCGAACAGCCAGATGATTTTACTGCGGAATCTTAAATTATTAATAAATTTCTTCATGCTTTCCCTCGTTTTCCTGCTCTTCTGTTTTTTTACAGTATATCACAGGCCCCACCCTTTTTCCTATCCTTTTACTGCACCTGCCGTAAGGCCTGCAATGAACTGCTTGTTGGCAAACAAATAGACAATTAGGATCGGGATGATGGCAATGGAAGCTCCCGCCAACATGATGTGCCACTCGGCTGCGGCATTAACGGAATATTTTAGCTGGACAACCGCCACAGTAAGAGTCTGAAGCTTTGGCATGGAAATTGTCATGATCATACTGGTGATATAATCATTCCATGCATTTCGGAAAGAAAATAGAGCTACTACCGCCAGGATTGGCTTACTTAATGGCAGAACGACCCGGGAATAAACTCCATACAGGCTGCAGCCGTCAATGATGGCTGCCTCATCAAGCTCTTTGGGAATTCCCTTTGTAAAACCCATGACTAGAAAAACATTGGTTGCCTGCCCTCCCGTAAGAGCTACAATAAGGGCAAATATGGATTTATTTAACTTTAATGCCCGCAGTAATTCGTAGATCGGATAGAGAGTAACCGAACCTAAGGATACGAACATCATGGATAAGTAAAGGGCAAGGAGCACCTTTTTCCCGGCAAACTCTCTTCTGGCCAGAATAAAACCGGCGAGCGAGCAGGTAACCACAGCCAGAAGTGTGACGGAAACGCTGACCAGGATGCTGTTGAGCGTATATCTTGTAAAGTCTGCCTGAACAAAAGCCCGGTAGTAATTCTCAAAATGCCATGTCTCCGGAAAAAAACCGCCTCCCTGGGTAAGCTCAGCATTAGTTTTCAAAGACCCAAGCACCGTATAAATGACCGGATAAAGCGTAAATATAATCATAATGCCCAGAAATACCCATTTCCCAACCAAAGGAAGCCAGGCGGCTTTTAATATGTGATTCTTATTCCAGTTTTTCATGCTGCCGCCTCCTTAATAAATTTCATCCAGTTTTTTCGATATTCGCAGATAACCTACGGTTACCAGACCAGCGATCGCTGCAGATATGACGCTGACCGCAGCACCGTAACCATATTGGGGAACCGTGGCCTCTGCCGCTGATATGGGGAAGAAATAGCGATACCCGTATAAGGACATGACCATAGTAGCATTGGTAGGACCGCCCTCAGTCAATACCATCACGTTGGTGATATCGTTAAAAGCTGAGGTGATCGCTAACATAAGTATAATTTTTAATATGGGCCCCAGCATTGGAATGATGATGTACCAGATGGTTTGGAGCCTGCCTGCTCCGTCGATTCTGGCACTTTCTATGGCTTCCCCGGATACCTGTTGGATTCCGGCTATGAAATACACCATGTAATTCCCCACACCGCCCCAAACCGCTGTTAAGATCAGGGTTTTCATGGCATGTTCTTTCCCCAGCCAGTTTATGGGCCTTTGTATCAAGCCTGCTGCCATCAAATACTGATTAACCTCTCCATTGTAAGCGTTGAATAACAGATAAAACACCAGACCCATGACCGCAGAGCTCATAATGGTAGGCAAGAATACAATGCTCTGGGCTGCTCCATTTCCTCGCTTTTGCTGATTTAAGAGAAATGCCAGAAAAAAGGCCAGAGGAATGATAAAAATCACCTTCCCGAAACCATATGTAAAAGTATGGATTACACTTTCCCAATAAACTTTATCCCGAAACACCCTGGCAAAATTAGCAAGGCCGACAAATCTCGGTACTCCTGTCCCATATCCCCCATACTGGAAAAACACATATTTCAAAGTCCACATCACCGGATATAAGGAACAGACGGTGAACAAAATCAAGTTGGGCAGCATAAATGAATAGGCCTGCAGGTTTTTTTTCATACTCTTACTCCTTGGCAAGGCACTTTTGCTATTCCAGTCTTTCATCTGCATACTCCTTTCTTTTCAAAGAAAGAGGGGCCTCGCTGATTTTGCGCCCCTCTTTCAGATATTACTGTAAAGTTGGATTCATCGGGTCATAGTTTTCAATCTTTACTTCATGACCGCTTCCGTTTTTCACTGCTTCCTGATACGCTTTATTATAACGGTCTGTCAGATCCTTTAAGGTAGAATCTATATCCGCATTTCCATAATAAATAGATTCGCAGGTCTTGTACATATCCTCACCTTCCACCACCATACCAGATGCGAAGGCTGTGTGAGGAGGCTTTGGAAGGAGGGCGTCAATATCATTGATGAGCAGCCATTTTTTATCCTGGAAATCCTGAGCTGGCTTTGCCTTAGCAATAACGCTTGGAAGAATGCTCACACCAAATCCGCCTTCGTAGTATCCGATTAAATAATCCTCGTTTGCAAAGATATCCTTATATACTTTGAATGCCTTTTCCACGTTAGTGCTTTTCGCATTTATAACATAACCACCTGTACCGGTAAAATACTGCTTTCCTGCGGTCTTTCCACCCACTGTTGGAATGGGAACGCAGTCCCATTTAGAGGAATCCATGGGGAACTGATTCTGGTATACCCCTGGCTCTGCATGGCTGTAAGACATGTACATACCTATCTTGCCGGCTGCAAACTGGGTTCTTAAGGGATCGATATCCAGAGATTCACAGCCAGGAAAAGCACATTCGTCAGACAGCAGTTCTTTCCAAAGCTTTAACGTATCTCCCCACTGTGAAAAGTCATACTCTCCCTTTACGAAGTCGTATCCACGTACCAATCCGGTTTCTCTCTCCAGTCCGATGCACATGGAACGCTGTAAGCCGGAGCTGGCACTTTTCATGTTTTCTGCAAATCCATATATTCCTTCTTTGGACAATTCCGTATTGATTTTTTTTGCATACTCCACCACCTCTTCCAGTGTTTTTGGTGGTTCTGCAATCCCTACACGGTCAAAGATTTCTTTGTTATAGAAAAGACGGCAGGTAGTTCCGGTGGTTGGTATGAAATACAGCTTTCCATCCAGTTCATTATAACCGGGATAAACCACGGATTTGAAATATTCTTTCATGTCAGAATCCATGTAATCATAAAAGTCTGCCCACTGCCCCTCGTTTACATATTTATCAAACATCTGCTCCTGCTGTACCAAAATATCAGGAAGCTCTCCGCTTTGTAACGCCATATCAATGGCCTGAGCATAATTATCCGTATAAAGCTGATAATCGACCTGGATGTTATCCGTGTTACTTGCATTGTATTCGTCAACCTTATTCTGAACATAAGTGGCGTCGTGCCGGTCTTTTGACCAGACCTTAATGACGGTTTTTTCCCCACCTGTTGACTGAGCCTTTTCCGCTTCTGTCTGAGCAGCCGTCTGCCCGCCTGCTGCCGCTGTTGTGGCATCTGTTTTAGCCCCTGAACATCCGGCCAGCGTTCCTGCCGCCATTAGTCCTGCCATCAGAATGCTGCTTAATCTCCTTAATTTCATCCCTTTAACCTCCCGTGTTTGTTTATGGACTTATTTTACGTAAAAATGGCTGTTAAGTAAATGCAATATCTGACGGTCACATGTTCAATATCTGTTAATGTTCTTCATGTTATGCTGATTGCAAACTGACAGAGTCATAGAACTCATTGACATGCCGGCATCGTGCTCTTATAATAATAGTATTACAATTGTAAGAACAGGAGACCGCATATGAATCAACTGCCGCAAATATCCGAAGCAGAATATGAGGTAATGAAGGTGCTATGGAATGATGCCCCCATCAGTACCAATGAAGTGACGGACAAACTGGTGAAGACCACTAACTGGAACCCAAAGACCATTCATACACTCTTAAAAAGACTGGTCCAAAAGGGGGCTGCCACCTACCGGAAGGAAGGCCGTGTTTTCGTCTATACCCCGCTCGTAGAAAAAAAAGAATATTTAACAAAGGAAAATGATCATTTTTTGAACCGTTTCTACAACGGAAAGATATCAAGCATGGTGACCAACTATTTAAACAGTGATTATGTATCAAGCGAAGACCTGGCAGAGCTGAGAAAGCTTCTTCTGGGCGGACAAGAGGAGGAACGCTGATTATGCCCGATTCTTTTATAACACGCCTATGTCTTAACAGCGTGGTCCTGGCCATTTTGCTTGCTGCAATCCTGCTGGTCAGGAAATTATTAAACCGTCAGCTGACTGCAAGAATCCGGTACAATCTGTGGTTCCTGTTTCTGTTTGTGCTGGCTGCCCCATTTCTGCCCTGCTCTTTTCTTTTTCCGGGATATGCTTTTAAGTTGATGCGGTTTTTGGGCGGCTCCTTTTCGCCTGAGCATGCAGGTGCCTTAGGGGCTGCCTATAAGACCGCGGCAGCCACTGAATATTTTCTCCAGGATTTTTCTGTTTCCGTAAGCCGTGCCGCACATACGGGCCTTCCTACTGCTTTAACTGGAATCTGGATTGCCGGCATGGTACTTATGACCGGCTTTTATATCCATTCCAGCAGGAAAATCAGGCAGCTGAAAAAGTCCTCTCTTCCCCTTCAGAATAAGGAGATACGGGAGCTATTTACATTATGCATGAAGGAATCGGGTATAAAAAAAGAAATACCGATTTATAGTAGCGCTTATATCTCGTCTCCTATCGCGGCCGGATTATGGAACCCATGCATTATTGTTCCTATTAATATGCTTTCGGAGCTTTCCAAAAAAGAGATCCGGTATATCCTTCTCCATGAGCTTATACACTGCAAGCACAAGGACCTTCTGGTAAACAGGCTTATGGCTTTAGCACAAATCATTTACTGGTTCCATCCATTTGTCTGG
>Ga0213828_1000548_pt1 | contig 35353 bp, 34 predicted proteins | sample MC6MC0897MG_FD_180664 | JGI IMG/M metagenome (GOLD analysis project Ga0213828, IMG submission 180664) | Enriched soil aggregate microbial communities from Iowa State University, Ames, United States - MC6-MC0897-MG | ecosystem: Environmental > Terrestrial > Soil > Unclassified | place: USA: Iowa...
ATAAAATTTGTCGACTCTATCTTTACAATCTTCACCAAATCTGAGATAGTAATCTGTAAATTTTTATAACTAAAAAATATGTGAATATGGTCAGGATTGGCATAAATCGCTAAAACTTTTTGTCCTTTGTTATTAAAAATTCCGCAAATATATTTTTCTATTTCATCACGAATTAAATTGGTTATTTTGCTTTCTCTGCCTTTTGTAGCAAAAACCAATTGAATGTAAATTTGGGTGTATGTGTTTGGCATCATTGTGTTTTTTAGATAGCGTTCCTACGGAACGCGCTATTAGATTTAAACTATTTTTCTACACAGATTGCGTTTCTACGAAACGCCCTATAACAAAACAGTTTTAGCATTATCTGACTCTAAAACAAATTTATTTAGGTTTCATTTATTTTTCAACACTAAAATATACTTATCAATAAACAAATCTTTTTCTTTAGATTTATACTGCTGAATATATCTGGGATGTTCCAAAACCGTCATTTTGTCGAAAAGATGAGCTTCCTCATTCAATTTTGAAATGAAATCTGCGTTTTTCTTCCCTAAAATAAACACTTCTGAAGTATCAAGATTTAAGCTGATGTGTTTTTTCAAAGAATCAATCATAAAATCTTTCACATCATTGAAAAGTGTCTTATCATCGTAATAATTGGCATTAATCCAGCTTCCTTTTGATTTCCTAACAATCGCCAAAGGAAAAGGTGAATTGATATAAATATCTTTGTAGAATTCCTCTACTCCTCCATATTCTGCGATCATATCATACATAAAAACGGAAGAAATTTCATGAGTATAAGCTGATTCCATTTTTATTCCGCAAACACTTTCTAATCGTTTTGTATCAGTAAAAGGAACGCCGGTAACTCCTGCTCCGTGACGACTCGGATTGATTCCAATAATAAATTTTCTTTGACTGGAATCGTTGTAATATTTATGATAAAACTTTTGCATGACTTCCATCGTTTCAGGATTATCAAGATAAGGATTTAATACCTGAAAATCTTTGGGAAGCTTTCCTGAATAGTGTAAATTCCGATTGAATTCAACAACTTGATCGGCGAAGGTTTTCATGGGATAAATGTAATCATTTAAACTAAAAATGGGGTAAATCTTTATTTGCAGCAAAAAATCCCTTTCAGTAAAAACCAAAAGGGATTGTAAATATATATTTTATTCTGAATTAAATCAATCCAAACTGCTCAAAATGATGCGTAAAATGCTTTCTTTGGAAAAGCTCCATCATCTCTTTATTCAAATGTCCGAATCTTGGATTGTAATGTTCCGCAAAAGAATTTTCTTTGAAATAAACTATAAATTCTTTCAGTGTTTCTATTAACTGAGTTTTAGCCGCATCCAGATTTTTATTTTTATTCTGAGGAACTTCGCCTTCTTTCCACAAAGGATATTGTGCTCCCGGACGAATCTTTTGATCGGTATACAGCCAATCCTGAAGTTTTTCTAATTTCTCAGCAGGAATTTCATCAAAATCTTCCGGCTTCAAATTACCGAAACCGTTTCTGAGAACTTCTTCCAAATGCTCAACCATCAATTGCGGCGTAAAATCTCCAAAAACAGGTTTGGTATTTTCAGTTAAACCATTCAATTTTTTCTGAATATTCTGAACTTTAAAATCGATAAACGGAGAGTGTTTAGCCACCAGCGTTAAAATTGTCGCCACGCAAACCACCTCATCTCTTTGATTGATTACTTCAACCAACCATTTTACAACACCGGAAGGAATGTTTCTTCCTTTTACTCCTCTGTTGATCTTTTCTTTTGCTGTTAAATAAACCGTGATCGTATCTCCAGCATAAACAGGCTTGAAGAATGAACAATTTTCCAACCCATAATTGGCAATAACCGGTCCTTTTTTCCCTGAAACAAACAATCCGGCCGCCGCAGAAAGGATAAAATATCCATGAGCTACGGTTTTATCGAAGATCGTTCCTGTAAGACTCGTTGCATCGGTGTGTGCGTAGAAATGATCCCAAGAAACGTTTGAAAAATTAACGATATCTGCATCAGTAACCGTTCTTCCTGCTGTTTCCAACGAATCTCCAACCTCTACATCTTCAAAATATTTCTGGAAAGGATGTTTGTCAGCAAACTTTTTCTCTGCTCCCTGCTGATAAACTTTCGTAATAGCCGTTAAAACATCCGGAGAACCTTGAATGGCCGTTTTTTGAAGGAAGAAATGAAGACCATTCAATCCACCCATTTCCTCACCACCGCCTGCTCTTCCGGGACCACCGTGCATCAAAGTCGGAAGTGGCGAACCGTGACCTGTACTTTCTTTCGCGTTGTCTCTGTTTAAAACGAAAATTCTTCCGTGTTGAGAAGCCATTTTCCAGGAAGTTTCTGCAACGAATTTTTCGTCGTGAGAAATAATTGATCCCACCAGACTTCCTTTCCCTCTTTTTGCTAAAGCTGCCGCTTCTTCTGCATCTTTGTAAGGCATTAAAGTAGAAACCGGACCGAAAGCTTCGACATCATGAGAGATATTTTTCGTGAAAGGAGAATCATTTAAGAACAATTTTGGACTCATAAATGCACCATTTTCATAGTTGGCATCTACTAATTCGTGCTGTCCGTCATAAACAAGCTCATTTTCAGTTTTTAAAATATTTATTTTTCTTACAACTTCGTCGTACTGTTGTTTTCCAACTAAAGATCCCATTCTAGTTTCTCTGCTTAAAGGACTTCCGATTTTGGTTTGATCTAAAGCTTTAGACAAAGCATTCTGAACATCACCAATTAAGTTTTCAGGAACGATAATTCTTCTGATCGCGGTACATTTTTGTCCGGCTTTAGTCGTCATTTCGGTACGAACTTCTTTGATGAATAAATCAAATTCAGGAGTTCCAGGCTTTGCGTCTAATCCAAGAATTGAACAGTTCAAAGAGTCTGCTTCCATATTGAAACGAACAGCATTTCCAGCAACAGAAGGCAAAGATTTCAATTTTCTACCCGTCGTTGCAGAACCCGTGAACAAAACAGAATCTCCGTCTTTAACATAATCCAGAATATTTCCCGGTTCACCACAAACCAATTGAAGCGCACCTTCAGGAAGAACGCCGCTTTCAATCATATCCTGGAAAACCGCGTTCGTCAAATAAGAACCATAAGGAGACGGTTTCACAATACTTGGAACGCCTGCCAACAATGAAGTAGATAGTTTTTCCAACATTCCCCAAACAGGAAAATTATATGCATTGATTTGCACAGAAACACCTTCACTCGGTGTTAAAATGTGAGTTCCTAAGAAAGTTCCGTTCGCAGAAATTTTCTGAGTTTCCCCATCTACCCAAAACGGAGTATTCGGAAGCATTCTCTTTGCCAGTCCTGAATACGTAAAAAACGTACCAAAACCTCCTTCGATATCTACCCAAGAATCTGCGTGAGTCGCACCTGTTTTATATGATAATTCGTAATATTTTTTCTTTCTTTCTAAAAGGTAAAGTGCTACTTTTTTCAACATTTCCCCACGATCATAGAATGTCATTGAAGAAAGATTTTTGTAGCCTACTGTTCTTCCGAAATCAAGAGCCTGCTCAAAATTCAGCCCTTCTGTATCCGAAACAGCAACCTGCTCTCCCGTCACGGCATTGTATAAGGGAATTCCGTTTCCGGTGCCTTCGATCCATTCGCCGTGGATATAGTTTTTTAATTTTTCCATATAGTTTTTTACTTTTTACTTGATTTTAATATTTTAGTTTTAAAAACTTCTCTAATGATCAGATAAGGAATAAATACTATTGACCAACAATCTAAAATAAAGAGAAAGCCGAAAAAAATTGAATAAATATTTTCTTTTGTCTTAAACTTTTGGATCACTTCTTCAGATTCTGCATGCTCATATATATCTAAAAAATCTGGTGAAGTTTTAATTAAATAAAATCCCAGAAAATTAATTGCAATAAATACAATCAGAATTAAAGGCCAATATTTCTTTAAAACATTGATCATTTCAACATTGATTTATTTCGGTTCCTGATAAGGAAATAATTTCACTAAACCTTCATACAAACTTCGGTGAAGAATTGTCGCATGATTGTCTGTTTCCATCATTTTATATTCTATCGTCCAGTTTTTCTTATTTGATTTTTTAAGAATATCGTAGAGATCTTCTGCATCTTTTACCATCACTTTATGCTCACCTTTTCCTACAGAAACATAAATAAATTTCTTAGTATCCGGTATTTTAGTTAATAATTGATTAGCCTGTTTTAAAAGACTTTCATCATCCCACCACAAACTCGGACTTATGATAAAATAATTATTGAACATTTCAGGTTTTTTCAGCAAAATTTCTGTTGCCAGAAGTCCGCCAAGAGATTGACCGAAGATGTAGGTATCGGTCGTTTTAAACTGACTTTCGATATAAGGTTTTAATTCTTTTTCCAGGAAATTGATGAACTTATCAGAATGTCCTGTTGTAGGATAATCTTTTTGTAAATCTTTTAAATCGGTATGAAAAGTGAAATCTCTTTTTCTGTCAATATTAGCAATTCCTATAACAATTGTTTCCGGCATGGAATACATTTGATTAAAAAACTGAACCAATCCTGTTACGTGAATAAAATCTTCATTCATGCTTCCATCCAAAAGATAGATAACCGGGTAAGATTTTGTTTTATCAAAATTTTGAGGAAGATAGATGTTTAACGTTCTTTCTTCATTTAAAATTTTCGACTTTAGTGTTCTGATTTCTCCAATAGTTAATGGTTTTACATTTGCCGTCTGGGCAAAAGCCACAGATTGAAATGTAAATAGAATAGTAAAGAAAACAATTAGTTTTTTAATCATGCTTTTGTCGTTGTTAATCTCCTTTTCAAAACCTCATAGGTTGTAGTTGAACTATATTTATTCGATTGTCAGAAAATCAAATTCAACATTTGATTTATGATACTCTATAAAATCTTTTATTGTTTCAAAATATCGCATCATTTCAGTTCTTTCAATTTTGCTTTCTTTAGCCAAATTAATATAAGAATAATAAGATGAATATTTCCAATCATTAATATCTTCAACAATCCATGGTTGACAGGATTATTGTGGATATAATGAAATAATTTCCTTAAATACTTTTCATCATTTACTCTCTTCCTTTTCAAATAATCAAGAAACAGAGAACCTTTTCGATTATATCTTTTATTATAAGCTTTTGCATAACCATTCAATAAATTACTAAATTGCTTCATTAAATATTTATGTTCGTCTTCATTTAGAATTTGATCCAGATTTTTAAATCTTAACAATAGATGAAAATGATTTGGCATTAAACAGTATGCATATATTTCAGCTATTGGAATAATATATTTTGCAAGCTTATTTAAAAAATATTTATAATTTTCTTCCTCTCTAAAAATTAAATCTTTTCCATTTGCATGAGCGTAGATACGATATACATATCCACATTCAAAATTTTCTGTATTTGACATTTATTTTTCTTCATTCGTGTATTTTAATATTCAAACCTCATAGGTTTAGTTAGGAATAACTATTTCACATCATCCCAAATGCTGTAATCAACAACTTTCGTAGGAATCTGCTGAACATATTCTGTAAACGGTTCGCAGGGTAAAATCGCTTCTTTTCCTTCTCTTGCCAACTCCTGATAGAGCTTTGTTCCTTCCGTTTTCCATTTGATCATTTCATCAGAAACATCGCGGATGATTTTTGCAGGACTTCCCACAATTAATTTTCTTGCTTCACATCTGAAATTTGCAGGCACAAAAGCCAATGCGCCGATGATACATTCATCACCAATTACGGCTTTGTCCATCACTACAGCATTCATTCCAACCAGACAATTTTTTCCGATATGTCCGGAATGAATAATCGCACCGTGACCGATGTGCGCAGATTCTTCCAAAATAGTTTCAATCCCAGGAAAAACGTGGAGTGTACAGTTTTCCTGAACATTTGCCCCGTCTTTGATGATAATTTTACCCCAGTCGCCACGAATCACCGCGTTTGGACCGATATATACTTCTTCACCAATTTCTACATTTCCGATAATCACCGCTTGGGGATGAACATAGGCGGATGATTTGATGATGGGACGAATTCCGTGATATGAGTAAATATTCATAATTTTAATTTGAAATTTGAGAATGAGCTAATTTGGAAATTATTTTTAACGCAAAGTCAGCAAAGTTTTTTGAAAATTTTCATGCATATTTTTCGTTAGCAAAGGCGTTTCACTCAGCAAAGGCTAAACGTTAATATAACAAGCTATTTTGAATGATGAGAATACTTTCAAATGATCAAATTAGCTCATTTTTCAAATTGATTTAAACTCGTTCAATGACCATTGCATAACCTTGTCCGACGCCGATACAAAGCGTACACAACGCATATTTTTTATTTTGTTTTTGAAGTTCTATGGCTGCAGAACCAATAATTCTTGCTCCGGAAACTCCAAGTGGGTGACCAATCGCAATCGCTCCTCCGTTTGGGTTTACTCTTGAATCGTCATCTTGTAAACCTAAACTTCTTGTTACGGCTAAAGATTGAGCTGCAAACGCTTCGTTCAATTCGATAACATCTATATTTTCTAATGAAAGATTCAGCCTTTTCAATAGTTTTTGAGTCGCTTCAACGGGGCCAATTCCCATGATTCTTGGCTCAACACCTGCAACAGAAGATCCTAAGATTTTAGCTTTAGGTTTTAAACCATATTTTTTAACCGCTTCTTCACTTGCTAAAATAAGAGCTGCTGCTCCGTCATTCATTCCTGAAGCGTTTCCTGCGGTTACTGTTCCGCCTTCTTTTCTGAAAGCCGGACGAAGTTTTCCTAAACCTTCCATTGAAGAAGTTGGTTTTATGAATTCGTCTGTATCGAAAATTTTTGGTTCACCTTTCTTTTGTGGGATTTCAACTTTTACAATTTCTTCTGCCAATCTTCCACTTTGCTGAGCTTTAGTCGCTTTTTGTTGAGACCACAGCGCAAATTTATCCTGATCTTCACGGCTGATGTTGTGCATTTCAGCTAAATTTTCTGCAGTGTCTCCCATTGCGTCAACGCCATACATTTCTTTCATTTTGGGATTTACAAATCTCCATCCGAAAGTCGTATCAAACATCTGGCTATCTCTTCCGAAAGCTGTGCTTGGTTTTGACATTACATAAGGTGAACGCGTCATATGCTCCACTCCACCTGCGATATAAATTTCGCCTTCCCCGGAAGCAATCGAACGGAAAGCATTAGCAACTGCAGACATGCCCGAAGCGCACAGTCTATTTACCGTTTCACCTCCGATTTTGTAAGGAAGTCCTGCCAATAAAAGTCCCATTCTTGCTACGTTTCTGTTATCTTCACCTGCCTGATTGGCGCATCCGAAAATAACATCTTCAATTTCTTCAACAGGAACTTCAGGGTTTCTTGCAACAATCTCTTTTAGAACGATTGCTGCTAAATCATCGGCTCTCACTTCTGACAATCCTCCACTTAGTTTTGAAATGGGAGTTCTGATGTAATCTATGATGTATACGTTGTTCATAATTTCACTTTAAAAATATAATTAGTGGGATAACTTGAAATTACCACATCCACTTCTATTGATTTATTTTCTATTTCGTAATTCTAAAGCCTGTTGTAAAGTGTAAGGTTCGAATTTGAAATCCTTTCCGAACATCCTTTGAGCATTTTCTTCAATGGTAGAATCAAATCCTGCTTCTTTTCTCCTCTTATTCACATTTTTAAGATCTTTAACAGGCCATACAAAATTGATAAAGATTTGTTTCCCATCTTTATCTTTTGTCATTTCCCCTTTCCCTTGTGTTCCATAGATCTGTTCTTTATTTTCATTCATCAGATATCGATCTTCCATCATCGCAACCCATGTAAAAGGAATTTCTTTCTTTTTTCCAGCTTCTTTAATAAGAGGCAAATATTTTCCAATTTTAGTTGAATGTTGGATCACATACCATGCTGCCTGATTCGTTGGTTCTCCTACAAGCGTTTTCCCCGGATAACCATATTGAGCAATAATATTTTCAATTTTCTGCATGTTCAGGCTATCATGTTCTGCAACCAATTGCCAGCTTTTCTTTTCAAACTCTTCTTTATCGATATTCAGATCTTTCAGTAACTTCTCTTTCTTTTCCGGAGTTATTTCGGAGTCAAAAAGCATTCTGTAACCTTGATCAACAGTCATGATCTCATCAAGTTCTTTTTTCAAAGTTTCATTTACTTTCTGCTGAGCATTGATCAGAAATGTTGAAAGCATGAAAAGCAGTAAAAATATTTTCCTCATTTTGTATAATTTATTATCTGGTTAGTGTTTTACAAATCCGTTACTTTTTTTCCAATCTTATAAACTGTTCCCACAAATTTTGCGACCAATTCTTCATTTTGATTGGTAATTTTAATGTCGTAAACAGCGGTTTTTCTAGTATCATTGACCAAGATACTTTCAGCTCTGAAAGTGTCGCCTTCTTTTCCGGCTTTGGTAAAATTGATGATACAGTTCAACGCAACAGCCGCATCTCCGGTGTTGTTGGACGAAAATGCCAATGCAGAATCTGCAAAAGCAAACGTAACGCCTCCGTGAACCGTTTTAAGCCCATTGATCATCTCTTTTTTGATAGGCATTTCCAGTAAACAATAATTTTCTTTGACTTCGATCATTTTGATATTCATCCATTGGGAAAAATAATCCTGATCAAACATATATTCTGCAACCTGTCTTGGATTCATTTTTACTATATACTTGTTATTTCTTCATATAATTCATCAACCAATTTGTCATAAATGCTCATGGTTTTACCAAGAATTATCTGCTCGTTTGAAAGATTTTCGGAATTTGACGGACGTTCAGATTGATAAGGAGCATGTAGATCAATACCATTTTCATTCGCTAATCGTTTTACCAGCTCTTTATATTTATCATTAAATTTTCCTAATAACTCAAGTCTTTCCTGATCATCATCCATCGAAGAAATTTCCTGAATGATGTATTCTTTTTCAATGATGAGCCTTGTTTCTAGCTCAGCTCTGAATTCGTCTATATCCATAATATTAATTTGAGAATTAAATCAATTTGAGAATTTGAAAATGAAAACTGCTGTGATTAATTTTCAAATTAGCACACTTTCAAATTATCTAATTCAGTTTACGCAGCAACGGGCTTTGTCTGTATCTTTCTTCCTGATATTCTTCGTAAAGATTCTGCAGGGTTTCGGAGATTTTTGCATATCCGATTTCTTTTCCCCAAGCCAATAATCCTTTTGGATAGTTTACTCCTTTCTGCATTGCTAATTCAAGATCTTCATCGTTGGCAACGCCTAATCTTTTTGCTTCAACGGCTTCGTTAATCAGCATTGAAATAATTCTTAAAAATATTTGTTGATAAAGCGTATCTTCTTTTTCTGCAACAGGATTTTGAGCATTTTCTGAATAATCGTAGAAACCTTTTCCTGTTTTTCTACCGTGAAGTTTTGCTTCGGACATTCTTTGTTGTAGAAGAGAGGGTTTGTATTTTGGGTCGTAGAAATAATCTTTGTAAACCGTTGTTGTTACAGAGAAATTCACGTCAACACCAATTAAATCCATCAATTCAAAAGGACCCATTTTGAAGTTTCCGATTGTTTTCATGGCATCGTCAACCTGTTCTAGAGTTGCTATGTTTTCTTCAACGATTCTCAACCCTTCACCATAGTAAGGACGGGCAATTCTATTCACGATAAATCCGGGAATATCTTTGGCAATAACAGGAGTTTTGCCCCAATCTTTCATGAGGTTGTAGATTTTTTCCGTTAAATATTTTTCTGTTAATAAAGATGGAATAACCTCAACCAAGGGCATCAAAGGAGCCGGATTGAAGAAATGAATTCCGATGAAACGCTCCGGTTTTTGTAATTCTGCACCGAGAGAGGTAATGGAAATAGATGATGTATTGGAAGCAATCACACAGTTTTCGGAAACGTATTTCTCTAATTCTGTGAAAACTTTGGTTTTGATTTCTTTATTTTCGATGATGGCTTCGATGACCAATTCGCAATCTTTGAAGTCCTTCAATTCTGTAGCGATGGAAATATTGGCTAAAATTTCGACCATTTTCTCTGACGAAATCTTCTGTTTGTCAACCAATCTGGTTAATGTTTTTTCCAAACCTACGGTTGCCGTTTCTACTTGTTTTGCATTGGCATCATAGACCCAAACTTTGCATCCGTTCGTTGCGGCTACTTGCGCGATGCCGATTCCCATAGTTCCTGCACCGATAATTCCTACGTTTTTCATTATTTATAGATGTTAGAAGCCAGAAGTTAGAAGTTAGATTTTGTAAACTAATTTCTAACCTCTAATTTCTAAATTCTATAATATTATTTTCCTTTATAATCAGGTTTTCTTTTTCCTAAAAAGGCACTTACCCCTTCTTTGAAATCTTCCGTTTCAGCAGCTTCCTGCTGTAGGTCTCCTTCCAATTCCAATTGCTCTTTCAGTGTATTGTTGTATGAAGCGGCGAATGCTTTTTTGGTTAATTTTAAACCAACAGTCGGCATATTTGATGTCTTTTCTAAAATTTCCATTGATTTAGAATTAAATTCTTCTTCAGAGAAAACTTCAGCAACTAAGCCGTATGATTTTGATTCTTCAGCCGATAATTTTTTTCCTGTAAATGCTAAATAATTCGCCAATTGTCTTCCCAATAATTTTGGTAAGAAATAGGTTCCTCCTGTATCCGGAATTAATCCGATATTTGAAAATGCCTGAGCGAAATATGCTTTATTGGAAGCCAAAACAAAGTCACAAATCAATGCCAACATCGCACCCGCTCCCACTGCAGGACCATTTACCAATGCAACAACAGGCTTTTTGCAACGGGTAATTTCAAGCACCAAAGGATTGTAATAATCGGTTACAATTCTTCTGATAATGTCATCGTCATGATGATCGTTACCCTGAACGAAAGCATCATCTAAATTCTGACCGGAACAAAAGGCTCTTCCTCTTCCAGAAATTGCCACGCATCTTATAGTAGGATCTTCACTGCATTCTTTAACAAAGTCTTTTAAATCTGATAAAGATGGCTTGGTAAGCGCGTTCATTGTGTCCGGCTGATTCAGATAAGCAATTTTCAGCTTTCCGTCAAAATGTGATTCGATATCGAGTTGTGTGTACATAGTATTAATTTTTTAATTTGAAAATTAGTCAATTTGAAAATTCTGATTTCACTACTAATTTACTCATTTTCAAATTAGCACATTTTCAAATTTTTTAATGGCACTTAAAATAGTCAAAAGGCTCTAAACAGTCTAAACACTGATAAGAAGCCTTACATAATGTAGACCCGAATCTGCTGATCTGTTTTGAATTCATAGAACCACAACGCGGACATTTTTTCGGTTTCCCGATGTAATGTTCGTCGGCTCCTTTTTCGGGAGGTGAAATTCCGTATACACGAAGTTTTTCTCTTGCTTCATCTGTCAACCAGTCTGTTGTCCAAATCGGAAACATTTTGGTGACTACTTTCGCATCCCAACCGTTTTCTTTCATGATTTTCATGATGTCTTCCTCAATGGTAAACATAGCGGGACAGGCAGAATAAGTCGGCGTAATCGTTACTTCACAAGAATTTTCGCTGGTAACTTTTGCTTCTCTTACAATACCTAATTCCACGATATTGATTACCGGAATTTCCGGGTCGGGAACTAATTCTAATATTTCTAAAGGATTTTTCAATCTTTTTTAATCTAATTTTTTTAACGCAAAGTGCGCTAAGATTTTTTTGACTACTAACTGTTTTTAAGTTCGCAAAGGCGTTTCACTAAGCAAAGTCAACAAAGAATAAATACTCAATAACAGTCTAACATTTCACCTTAAAATTGTTACATTGATAAACTGATACATTGTTACATTCAAAAACCTACCAAGTACATCCAGGATATGCTCTCTGCATATACTGCAATTCACAAAGCATAAATCCAAAGTATTCTGTGTGATATCCTGTTCTTGATTTTGGCTGCATAAAAGGATTTACAGGATATTCTAAACCGAAATCTGCAAAATCTCTTTTTGTAATCGTAAGGAAATCTTCATAAAGAACATCAACATTTGGAGCGATATTTAAAGCAATCAAATCATCTTCTCCTTCTACTATTTCGAATAATCCTTTTGAATATTCCCAGATATTTTCAATTGCTTTTACCAGACGAGATTTACTTTCTTCTGTTCCCTGTCCGAAAATTTTCATCCAAGAAGAAGCATGGGTATAATGATACCTTACTTCTTTCAAAGATTTTTGGGCAAGAGCAGAAAGTTCTTCATTAGCAGAATTGGATAATGCTTCGTACATTAATTTCTGATATACAGCGAAAACATACACTTTAAGAATCGTCTGAGCATAATCTTCGTTCGGAAGTTCTGTCCAGTGGGCGTTTACATATTCGTGTTCGTATCTCAAAAATGCTAAATCATCTTCGCTTTTACCGTTATCAATCACTCTTGAAGCGTAAACATAGAAGTTATTGGCCTGTCCAAGTTCATCCAACGCGATGTTTGTCAATGCAATATCCTCCTCTAAATAAGGACCTTCTCCGCACCACGCAGACAAACGCTGTCCCATAATGAAACTGTCGTCCGCTAGTTTTAATAAATAATTATATAATGGGTTCATTACTTTAGCTTTTGGCTTTTGGCGTTTAGCTTTTGGCAAATTGCGAGAAACTAACAGCCAATCGCTGTTTTACATATTTTTTACATCGTTTGGAATATCGTAGAAGGTCGGATGACGGTACAATTTGTCATCAGCCGGATCAAAGAAAGCTTCTTTATCAATTCCTTCTGAAGTCACAATATACTTACTTGGAACCACCCAAACAGAAGTTCCTTCTTTTCTTCTTGTATAAACGTCTCTTGCGTTCTGCAAAGCCATTTCTGCTGTTGGTGCCTGTACTATTCCAACGTGTTTGTGAGATAATCCCGGTTTAGTCTGAATAAACACTTCCCACATATCTAAATTTGCCATAGTCAAATTTTAATTTTTAAATTCTAAATTTTAGATTTTGAATTATTTTTGAAATTTAATTTTTAACCATTAAGGACAATTAAGTTGTTAAGAATATTAAGTTTAGCTTCGCTTTTAGATTTACAATCAGAATGATTTATCTTAATTAAACTTAACTCCTCAACAAAATCTTAATGGTTTATATTAAATATTATATTACTTCTTTTTGTTGTTTCTCTGCAAAAGCTGCCGCAGCTTCTTTTACCCAAGAATTTTCTCTTTGAGCTTTTCTCTTGGTTTCGATACGCTTCTTATTGGCAGGCCCGTTTCCTTTTAAGATTTCCATGAATTCATCCCAAGGAAGTTCTCCGAAATCGTAATGCTGTCTTTCCTCATTCCATTTTAAATCTTTATCTGGAATGGTTAATCCTAAAAATTCAGCCTGAGAAACCGTAACATCCACAAATCTCTGACGAAGACTGTCGTTGCTTTCTCTTTTTACCCTGTAATTCATAGAGATTTTAGAGTTTGGCGAGCTGTCGTCATTTGGACCAAACATCATTAAAGCCGGCCACCAGAAACGATTTAACGAAGCCTGAGCCATTTCTTTCTGCTGTTTCGTACCACGACAAAGCGCCATCAAAATCTCGTAACCTTGTCTTTGGTGGAAAGATTCTTCTTTACAGATTTTCACCATCGCTCTTGAGTAAGGACCGTAAGAATTCCCCATCAACATTACCTGATTCATGATTGCAGCACCGTCAACCAACCATCCGATGGCACCGATATCTGCCCAACTCAGTGTTGGGTAGTTGAAAATACTTGAATATTTCGCTTTTCCTTCCAACATATCATCATAAGTCGCATCTCTATCCGCTCTGATAGTTCCGTTTCCTAATGTTTCAGTCGCAGAATAAAGGTACAAACCATGACCTGCCTCATCCTGAACTTTCGCTAAAAGAGCCATTTTTCTTCTCAATGAAGGCGCTCTGGAAATCCAGTTCGCTTCAGGCAACATTCCAACAATCTCAGAATGCGCGTGCTGTGAAATCTGACGAACCAATAGTTTTCTGTAATCATCTGGCATTACATCTTTTGGTTCTACTTTATTTTCGTCGTGTACGTATTGAACAAATTTTTCTAAATCCATTTCTTTTTGTTTTAATAATGAAAAAAATTCATTAAAAATTAAACGTCATAATTAAGCATCACCACATTCGTTGTCGGGTGACATTGGCAAGTAAGGACGAAGCCTCTGGCTACTTCTTCTTCGGTAAGCGCGTAGTTTTTCTCCATGAAAACTTCACCTTCCAGAACCTGCGCCTTACACGTACAGCACACTCCTCCTTTACATGCGAAAGGCACAGGAAGATTGTCTTTCAATGCTTTATCTAAGATACTCTCTTTTTTTGAATTCAAGTGGAACGAATATTCATCATCATCGATGATTACCGTTACCATACTTTCGATGTTGGCAATGGCCTTGAACTCATCGCTCATTTCCTCCGTATTTTCTTCGTCAGGAGCGGTGAAATATTCAAATAAAACCTGAATTGCCGGTACTTTTTTATCTTTCTTTAAATAATCTGCAATCCCTTTAATCATTTCTGAAGGTCCGCAAATGAAATAAGTCGATTCTTTTACATCAATGTCAGTATATCTTTCAAATAAAAGTTCCAGTTTTTCAGGAGAAATTCTTCCCTCAAAAATAGGGTCTTCATGCTGCTCACGGCTTACCAGATAAACAACTTTCAGTCTTCCATTAAAAGTTTCAACCAGTTTATCGATCTCAGCCTTTTTCATCACGTGATTCATGCTCCTATTGCTGTAGAACAGATAAGCGTTTGAATTTGGTTCCTGATAAAGACTTTCTTTAATATTTGACAAAACCGGAGAAATTCCGCTTCCTGCCGCTAAGCCAACGTAAGTTTTTACGTTTGTCGGGTGATAAGAAGTATGAAAACCGCCCATTGGAGGCATCACTTCAAGAACTTCGTCCATATGTAGATGTTCGTTGAAATAACCGGAAACTTTTCCGTTTTCCAATAATTTCACCAATACTTCCAGCGTGTTGCTTTTTTCACTCGGGGCATTGCAGATAGAATAAGAACGTCTTTCCTCGTTTCCGTCGATCATCATTCGGAAATTAAGATACTGTCCCTGTTTGAACCTGAATTTATCTTTCAGTTCCTCAGGAATTTCAACGGCTACATTGACTGCGTCGTTGGTATCTTTCTGAACCCTTACCGTTTTTAATTTATAAAATGAATTCATTTTGTTTTTAGTATTCTATTAATTTTTCCACCTTCGCACTTAGGCAAACTGTCCTGAGCATGAATTTTCACTTTTGTGGTAATTCCTACTCGTTTTTTTATTTCGTTTTCTATGCTTTTTCCAAAATTTCCGACAAAAATAGCATAATCATCGGTATTAATTTCAATTTGTTTGGCTTTCACAAATTCATCATCGATTTCAAGATCGATATCCAATGCTACACACATCTGTTCTTTTTCAATCGGTGTTAAATAATAATTCGGAACCACGCCTTCCACATGAGAAAATGCTTCTTCAATCTGACTCTGATATACATTTACTCCTCTTACGATCAGCATATCATCGGCTCTTCCAAGAATTGGTTTCATTTTAACCATTGTTCTTTTTGAGTTTTCTTCATAATAAAGACTTGTGATGTCATTCGTCCAGTAACGTAAAAGCGGCATTGCTTTTTTCGTTAAAGTCGTAATCACCAAAACGCCTTCTTCTCCGAAAGGAACGGGTTGTTTCGTAATCGGATCTAAAATTTCAGGATAAAAATGGTCTTCCCAAATGTAAGAACCGCCTTTTTCCTCAAAATCTTCCATCGAAACTCCGGGACCGATAATTTCGCTTAAGCCATAAATATTGGTCGCGTGAACACCCAATTTTTCTTCAATATGATGTCTTATAATTTCCGTCCAAGGTTCTGAGCCTAAAACGGCATATTTTAAACTGATTTCTTCTGCCGAGATTCCTCTTTTAGCAAATTCATCAGCGATTGTCAAAGCATAAGACGGTGAGCAACAGATAACTTCCGGTTTAAAATCCATAATCAGGTCAACCTGTCTTGAAGTCATTCCTCCCGAAATCGGAAGAACGCTCATTCCTAATTTTTCAGCTCCATAATGAAGTCCAAGTCCGCCTGTGAAAATTCCATATCCATAGGCGTTGTGTAATTGCATTCCCGGTTTTGCTCCCGCTGCATTCAACGATCTTGCTACTACTTCACTGAAAAGATCAACGTCTTCCTTTGTATATCCTACCACCGTTGGTTTTCCCGTTGTTCCGCTTGAACAGTGAATTCTTTGTAACTCACTTTTCGGAACGGTAAATAATCCGAACGGATAATTGTCTCTTAAATCCTGTTTGTAAGTAATCGGAAGTTTTGTAATATCTTCAATTGTCCTTATTTCCCCAGTTGATATTCCTAATTCATCAAATTTTCCTTTATAAAAATCCGACTTCTCCTCAAGATGACCCACCAAATTCACCAGTCTTTCCGACTGGAGCTGTCTCAATTGGTCGAGCTGTAAGTATTCAACTGAAAAATCCACATTCATAACTAACTAACATTTGTTAGGTGTAAATTTAAAAAGAATTTGGGAGTTGACAAAATTTTTATGATTTTCATATTTTGAATGATTCTAAATAGTTTTTAGGTTGAGGCTGAGGTTTAGATTGAGACAAACCTTTGCGTCGAGATTGTCATTCAGAACGGAGCAAAGCGGAGTGAAGAATCTCTAATAATAAAGTTGAGATTCTTTCTTCGTCAGAATGACAAAGATGCTGTATAAAAATATCTACAAAGTTTATCATTCACGACGAAATGTAGTTTAACGTGAAATCTAAGCACATTTCGTGTAAAGATTCCAATGGAAAGACAAACATTGGAATAAACTTTTGAAAAACGAATGATTTTCTCTCGCAGAATTAGGAGATTGAGCAGATTTTTTATTTGCTTTATAAAAAATTAGACTTTAGAAACTTCAAGAATTTCAGGTATTTCAGATGTATCTGAAATGCTTCCATTTATTGCAAATTCTGTCCAAAGTTTCCTTAGCTTTTTGCCATTTTCTTCAATATATTTCCATGGAATATTTTTCAAAATTCCGGCGTTTTTCCAGGCAGATTCATTACCAAAAATAAAAGGTAGATCTATCGCATGAGCTCCTAAAAAATGATTCGCTGTTTTAAGACGAGGATGAATTCTGAATAAAAAAACATTTCCCCCTGCTTCAGCATAATTTTCAGCAAAATCTTTGGCTGGTTTTCCGTAAATTATTTCGGTCGTCACTCGAATAGCTTTGTTGAGAATTTTTTTCGGGATGTATTTATTTAAAGTTTCGGATGCTTTCAGATAAAAAGAAGTTTCTTCATCATTTAAACCAATCAATACATCAATATTATTGGCAATCTGTTTCCATTTTTCTTCGGCTTCATTTTCATTACACAAAGGCGCAAAGCCATATTGAGTACCGAAAGGCATTGCTGCTTTTAAACCATATTTAAAAAATGCAGGAACAAAATTTTTGTAGTTTTCTATAATTTCTAGCACATCAGATGTATCCTCAAATATTTTAGTATTGTTTAAAAATTCTGCTGCCATCTTCTGGCGGTTTTTTCGCAAACCTAAAGGCGCACTGTGAATAATCACTCTTTTAAATAATCCCAGTGTACCATCCGAAATCATCAGATGGGCAATTGCATCACCACCGGAAGATTGCCCGAAAAGTGTAATATTTTCCGGATCACCACCAAAAGCAACAATATTATTTTTTATCCATTTCAAAGCTTCAATCAAATCAAACAAACCTAAATTTGCTGGTCTTTTTTCAGTTCCGCCTAAAAATCCGAAAATTCCTAAACGATAAGAGACTGTAACTATAATAATATTTTGTTCTTTCACCCAATCTGTGGGATCAGCCGTGGAAAGATCGCCACAGCCAATTTCATATGAACCACCATGAATCCAGACAATGACAGAAAGTTTCTCATTTTCAGTAAAATTTTGAGGTCTGAAAATTGAAATATATTGCGGAGACTCATCTACTTCAAAACCATCCAAATTGGTTTTCCCTATCATCTTTTCTAAGAGCGGACTTATATTTTGGGGACAAACCGGAGTTTTTTCAGGAAAGATGATTTCCGAATCTGATGGCTCAACAGCAATCGGTTTTTTGAATCTTTCAGAATAGGCATAGCGAATGTTTTTAGCTTTTAAAATTTCGTTTTCTTTTATGGCTAAAATTTTCCCGAAAGAGGTATGAAAAGTATGGGTATTATTATTTTGATTTGCAGTCATTGGCTTGAAGCTTACGCTTTAAGATAATTTATGAATACAATTTACAAATTTTGTTTAAAAAAATAATTTTATGCTTTTAGTAATAATCATTTTTTAACACAAAGTGCGCAAAGATTTTTTTAATGTTTGAAAATATTTTCCGTTCGCAAAGGCGTTTGACTTCGTCGAATCTGAGATTTCACTCAGCAAAGGCTTGTAGAAATTTTCAATCATGTACAGTACGGAACTCGGATTAAAAAACTAATCATAATTTAATTCAATGATTTAAACTCGCTCGGAGAAACCCCAACTTTACTCTTGAACAATCTCGTAAAATGTTGCGGATACTTAAAACCCAGATCATAAGAAATTTCACTGATGGATTTTGATGCATCAAAAATCTGATCTTTTGCTACGTCAATCAATTTGTTATGAATGAATTCCTGAGCAGAAATTCCGAGTTCTTTTTTAATCAGATCACCAAAATAATTTGCAGATAAATTAAGCTGTTCTGCAAAATAATTGACCATCGGAAACCCCAGATTTTTAGGTTTATCCGATTTCAAATAATCATCCAATGATTTTTCAAACTTTCCTATAAAATTCTGATTAATGTGATCTCTTGTGATAAACTGACGGTCGTAGAAACGCATGCAGTAATTCAGAAATAACTCAATGTTGTTAACAATTAATGATTTACTATGTTTATCAATAGCCTGTTCGAGCTCAAGCTTGATATTTTTAAAACATTCCAAAATAATTTCCCTTTCTTTTTCTGAAAGATGCAACGCTTCATGAACATCATAAGAAAAGAAATTGTAGTTTCTGATGTTTTTGCCCAAATTAGTTCCTTTCAATAAATCCGGATGAAAAATTAAAGCAAAACCTGCAGGCTGAATATAAGTTCCTGCATTATAAATCCCATAAGTCTGTCCCGGAGCGATGAAAACCAAAGTTCCTTCTTGATAATCATAGCTGTGTTTTCCGTACTGCATATCGCCGCACACTACATCCTTCAGAAAAACGGTGTAAAAACCGAACTGTCTTATATGCTGACAAATAGGATCAGATTTAGAAAAATCTACCACACTTACCATCGGGTGCAATGTTTCGTGCTTCAGCATTTTATTGTATTCTGAAACGTTGTTGTATATTTCAACTTCCTGATTTTTCATGAAGTAAATTTTTAATTTTAATTCAAAATTACCGATTTTCTATCTACAATTTTTCGGTGTAAGTAAAATTGGTAAATCATTCTGTAATTTATATAAGTATTTTTACATTTAAACTATCGACTTTTGTATCAGAAAATTGATAATATTTGAATTTAACGCAAAGAGCGCAAAGTTTTTTTTAAAATGTTTGAAAATATTTTTCGTTCGCAAAGGCGTTTGACTTCGTCGAATCTGCGATTTCACTCGGTAAAGAACAAGAACTTTTCAAATTATGACCGATTGTCGATAATCAGCTTAGAAAAAAGAAACATTATAATATCAAACTAAATTAAAAAAATATGGACACATTTACCGTAAAAGCTTTCGGAGCAGAATCTACAACTGCCGATTTAGCAGAAATGAATATTGACAGAAGAGAAGTCACATCAAACGATGTAGAAATCGAAATCCTGTATTGCGGAGTTTGTCACTCTGACCTTCACACAGCAAGAAATGATTGGGGTGGAACTAAATATCCTGCCGTTCCAGGACACGAAATCATCGGAAAAATCACAAAAGTAGGAAGCGATGTTTCTAAATTTAAAGTAGGTGATCTTGCGGGAGTAGGCTGTATTGTCGATTCTTGCGGAACTTGTGACAGCTGTAAACAGGATCTTGAGCAATATTGCCTAAACGGATTTACAGGAACTTATAACGGACAGGATAAACATTTGGGCGGTCATACTTTTGGTGGCTATTCTCAGAAGGTGGTTGTAGATGCAGGTCATGTTTTAAAAATTCCTGCAAATCTAGACTTGGCAGCAGTTGCACCTCTTCTTTGTGCAGGAATTACGACCTGGTCACCTTTAAGACACTGGAAAGTTGGGCCAGGTTCCAAAGTGGCAGTTGTTGGTTTAGGTGGATTGGGACATATGGCAATCAAACTTGCAAAAGGTTTAGGTGCTGAAGTGACTTTATTCTCAAGAACTCCCGGTAAAACTGAAGATGCTAAAAAATTAGGGGCAGATCATGTTGTCATTTCTACAGATCATTCGCAAATGGACTCTGTAAAAGGTAAGTTCGATCTGATTATCGACACAGTTCCTTACGATCACGACGTAAATCCTTACATCACTACTTTAAATATCAACGGAACTCACGTTTTGGTAGGATTTATCGGTAAAATGGAAGATTCTTTATTTACTCCACCCATGATTATGGGAAGAAAATCGGTCGCTGGATCAGTGATTGGCGGGATTGCCGAAACTCAGGAAATGCTTGATTTCTGTGGTGAACATAATATTGTTTCGGAAATTGAAATGATTAAGATGCAGGACATCAACGAAGCGTATGAAAGAATGCTGAAAAGCGATGTGAGATATCGTTTTGTAATTGATATGAAATCTTTGTAATCTCAAATTTAATTATAGGAAAGACTCTTCATTTTTTGGAGAGTCTTTTTTATTCTGTACTTAATTGAAAGCAGTTACTTAAAACTTCCCTCCATTTCTTTAAATGCCCATTCTGCCATTGCAGGAATAACAGGAATTAACCCTTTTCCGGATTCGCTTAAATTGTAGGTAACATGAGGCGGAACAACAGGTTTTGCCGTTCTGATCACCAAGCCATCATTTTCTAATTGCTTCAGATGCTGAATAAGCATTTTTTCTGTAATTGCAGGAATTGCACGTTTCAATTCACTGTATCTTTTATCGTTCGTCGAAAGATGGTATAAAATAATAGGTTTCCAGTATCCACCGATTTTCTCCATAACATAAGTTACAGGGCAAAGGTCGAGCGCATATTTTTTGTTCTGCTGAATCGTAGAGCTTTCTTTAATTGCTGTCATAATACATACTTTAGGGTAAGTACTTGTATAAAAGTAAGTACAAATATACCTTTGTTCTCGGAAATAAAAAATATTTACACATGAAAATTATAATCACAGGTTCAGTAGGAAACGTAGCAAAACCTCTTGCTCAACAATTAATTGCAGAAGGTCATGATATTACTGTAATCAGCAGTAACAACTCTAAAAAAAATGAAATTGAAAACTTAGGGGCAAAAGCTGCCATTGGTTCTATCACAGACTTAGATTTTTTAGTTAAAACTTTTGAAGGTGCAGATGCCGCATTTCTAATGACACCTCCCAACATGGGCGGAACAAATATTGTCAAAAACACTATTAATGCAGGAAAAAATTACGTTGATGCCATTAAACAAACCGGCGTTAAAAAAATCGTCATGCTGAGCAGCATCGGTGTAGAATCACCTATTGAAAACGGACCGATCAAAGGTCTTCATTTCATCGAGAAATTTTATAATGAACTAGAAAATAGCTCTGTAACATTTTTGAGAGCAGGATATTTTTACATCAATTTCTTTAATGATATTCCATTAATTAAAAATGCTGGAATTATCGGAAGTAATTTTCCTGAAACGGCCACAATTCCAGTAGTTCATCCGATTGATATCGCAAAAGCTGCAGCTGAAGAACTGGTTGAAAATTCTGAAGGAAAAAAGGTGAGATATATTGTAAGTGATGTTCGCACTGCTTCTGATTTTGCAAAAGCCTTTGGCAATGCGATTGGAAAACCTCAGCTTCCATGGGTAGAATTTAAAGATGAAGATGCTTTAACCGGAATGCTTCAGGCTGGAGTACCAAAGGAAATGGCAGAATTATATACCGAAATGGGATTGGGAATAAGAAAGGGTGTTGTGCAGAAAGATTTTATTGAGCACGGTTCTGTCGTGAATGGTAAGGTAAAGTTGGAGGATTTTGCGAAAGAATTTGCTAGTAAATTTAATTCTTAATTCGTTTGTTTTGTCTTGTAACAGTTTCGGCGAGCCTTTGGCTCGCCGAAACTGTTTACTGCAATATCAATTTTGTTGATAGTATTTATCCTATCCTTCAGTAAGTCGTCACTTTGTGACTCTTTAAATTATTTCTTTAACGTTTCTTTCAAAATTTTTAGTTTTCCATCAACAGGCACTGTGATTTTTAAGCCTAAAATTTCAGCAACCAAAGGATAAACATTAATATTTTCAAATTCGTCAATCACCAGATTATTTTTGAATTCCGGTCCCCATGCCAAAAATGTAGCTTTCATCTCAGGAACTATTTTTGGGTTATAGCCATGTTTTCCGACAGATGTTTTCTTACCTTTTTCTAAAAATATCTTCGGAGCTTTCGGGATTAATAAAATCTGTCCTATCCTGTTATATTTATCATCTTTCGTTGCAAAGTGAAGATATTTCGGCAACTTTTTATCTAAATAAACTTCGTAATCATCTGTTTTGGAAGCTTTCAATTCTTTGTAAACCTTTTTTACCTCATCAGTATTTTTCACATACACTCTCAATAAAGTCTGGGAATTATAAAAATCGAACCGGTTTTTATCTAAAAGAATTTCAGGAATCTCAAGAGGATTTCCGCCATCGACTTTTATCATTCCATGGTCTGATACGAAGATAAAATTTACATTTTTTAAGCCTAAATCTTTTACCTTCTGAACCAATTCACCGATCGCATTGTCTATTAATTGAACGGCAACCTCCGTTTCACCAGCTTCAGGACCGAAGTGATGACCGGCTCGGTCAACTTCTGGGAAATATAATGAAATGAAATGTGGTCTTTTATCTTCTGGAAGTTTCAGCCAGTTGATTACTTTGCTCACTTTTTCTGAAGGCGTAAATTTTTCATGATAAGGATAGTAATAAGTCGGTCTGATTCCTCCGGCATTACTTGCGGAACCCACCCACTGGAGAGAAGCGCTAATCATATTTTGTTTTTCAGCAAGACTCCATAACGGGATTCCGCCGTACCAACTGCCGTCTTCTGCATTTTTGCGATTGCTCATTGCATATGCTTCATTTCTTTTATAATCGTAGAAAAAATTATCGACCAAACCATGATGAGAAGGATACAATCCGGTAATTAAAGTCCAGTGATTCGGAAACGTAATACTCGGATAACTGGGAATCATTGCTTTCGCCTGAACTCCATCTTTAGACAACTTCAGAAGATTTTTCGCATTATATTTTTTAGCATAATCATACCGAAAACCATCTGTCGAAATCATAATCACATAAGGTTTATTCCGCGCCTCTACACTGTTGTAACGCTCAGAAACCACCACCTGAGCTGTATCTACATGACTATTCTGAGCAAAAATATTTAATGATAAAATCAGCAGCAGAAATTGCAATCCTTGCTTCATGATAAAATTTTCTACAAAGGTACTGTGTGCAGTTTTCACACAAAAGTTTAAAAGATTAAAATAATTTTAAATATGATGCTTAAAGCTCGTCCAAATGTAATGATTCCGTTTCTGTTTTATTGATTTTTATTTGTTTAACGATCTGATAAACAGAACCCGCGATAAAAAGTATAAAAATTACTAATAATGTCTTCCCGATCAAAGGGTCATTAATATCTTTAGCCAAAGGATGACCTACCGGAACTCTTGTAAGGGTTTCATTTACCGTGGGAAGCATCGACAAAAGAAAACTGAAAGACATCAGAAAGTTTTCGAAATAACGGGCTTTATTATTTCTTTCTTTTTTGCTATGAAGATAAAATGCAATGCAAATAAGAATTAAAATGACTAACGAAAGAGCGTGACCCACATTGAAACCGCCATGTTTGGAAATTCCCAAAGCTGTAACTGACGTGATGATGGTAAAATAAAAATATAATTTGCCTGTAATGTGATTTAAATTAACTTTCCCGAATCTGACGAATGATATTAAAGCTGATACAATGGCAACAACGCCAATGATGGTATGAAAAATTCCTAAAACTGATAATCCCATTTTTATTTTTTTTTTGAATGTTTGTTTTAAAATTGAATGTCTTTATTGACAGTACAAAATTGTAACAGATTCAGAAAAAAACTTTTGCAGATCAGCTCAATTATTTATCATTTTGGTTCAAACGAAATTTTGTTGGTGAGATCGTATACTTTTCGGTGAAACTTCTTGTAAAGTTGGCAAGATCATTAAAGCCGCATTCAAAAGCAATATCAGAAATACGTTCATGAGAAACCGAGAGCAGTTCGGCAGCTTTTTCAAGCTTTTTGGTTTTTATATAATTGGCGGGAGTATCATTGTACAGTTTTGCAAATTCTCTTTTGAATGAAGAAACACTCAGATTGTTATACTTGGCAAGTTCTTCAATGGTAATTGACGAAAACAAATGAGCCTCGATAATTTGTCTAAATGTATAAGTAGTTGGAGAAAAAAGCTGCGACAAAATAATCTGAATAGCCTTAACATTTTGTGTCTGGGAGAGCAATAATATAATTTCCTTTAGTTTCAGAACCAAAATATCTTCATTTACCAAAGAAGGGTTTTCGAAGTAAAACAATAATCCTTCAATATATTTTTGAATTAAAAAATCATTGTTAATTTGTTCTAAAGACTGATTAGAAATTATATTCTTTTGAGATTTAAGCAGCAAAGGAAGTTCCCTGTTGTAAATCTTTTTGAGTATATCAGGATGAAAATTGATAATTACAATCTCATTGCTGTGATCAGGACTTTCATTACTGATCTGTTTATCAGAGTTAATACAATTCTGAAACAACGAATGTTTGCCTGGAAGATTTATTTTTTCGTCGTCTAATCGGTATTGCATTTCGCCTTCCAACATATACAGAAAGCAGGCATTGTCTGTGATCGGGAAATCAAATTTGAAAGGTGATTTTAAAACCAACTTATGTACCAAAGGTTTTCCGAACAGGTCGTATTGTTTGTGGTCAATTATCATAATAAGATCATTTTACTCAATTCTATTTTTAAACTGAATAAAAACAGCAATTTCAGATTGTAAATTTATTCAAATATTTTCACTCATATTTAAAATTAAAAATCCTGAAAACTCAAGGTTCTCAGGATTATAAAATTAGTCTTTCTAAAAATTATTCTTTGATAAGCTTTTCATACGATAGGCTTCCGTCTTTCAAAGTGATTTCGAAATAATAATTTCCTTGTTTCAAATCTGAAACATTCATATTCGCACCGTCAATTTTTACTGTTTTTACTTTTCTTCCGGTAGATTCGTAAATATCAACCGATTTAATTTTATCGGAATTTTTGAAATAAACAGCTTCTTTTGCAGGATTCGGATATAATGAAACTTTTTTGCTTTCTGAAGCCAAATCATTAGTTCCTAAAACCCCTGCCATATTTAAAGTTGCATATCCTCTGTTTGATCCGTGATATTGTAGATTCAAATCCGGTCCTTTAGCATAAAAAATATTGATAACTCCGGCTGCATTTGCAATAGCAAAGTCGCCTGTACCTCCTGAAAGAGATCTTGTCGCAACAACCGTTCTTGTACCAGCAGAAGTTGTATTGGAAGTCATCGTCCAGTTTTGTACCGGATCCGGAGAGATTGATCCGATGCCACCAAATGTATAATCTAAACCGGCAGATGTAGTAGAATTTGTATTATAAACAAATCCGTCTGATCCTGCACCCATTCCCGTCGTTCCGAAACCAATTCCTAAAAATGTTGTATCAGGACCTGTTAAGGTAATCGTTACCAAAGTAGAGGATGTATCCAATTTCACACTCATTCCTGTAGAACCTAAGCTTACTGTTCCTGAGGAAAAAGACTGAGCTCCCAACGAAATTGCAAGAGCCATTGATAATGTAAGTAGAATTTTTTTCATTTTAATTTTTTAATAAATTGATGATTTCTTTATTGTTTGTTTGTAGTGCATATTCAAAAGGGGTCATTCCCTGTGAATCTTTTACAGATTTGTCGGCTTTGTATTTCAGCAGCAATTCCACTAATTCTTTATTGCCAAATTTTACCGCCCAGAATAGTGGTGTAGATCCTGTAGAATCTGCAATATTCGGGTCTGCATTTTTCTTTAATAATCGTTCCGTCAGATTCTTATTATATTTCACAGAGAGACCAGCCAAAGCGGTTCCTTCCTGACTTTTATAATTCACATCTTTTACATGATCAATCAAGAATTCGCCCACCTCAACATTGCCTTTATAACAAGCTAAAATCAGTGGTGAAAAACCATTTTCATTGGTCTGATTGATAATATCCGGATTTTGCTTCATCAGATCTTTCACTTCAGCTACCGTTCCGTTTCTTGCAACATCAAAAATAGATTTTGTTTTTTCCTGAGCTGTCAACATGGTAAAACTCAGCATAAAACTTAAAATAAATACTATCTTTTTCATTATTTCGACATTACATAGTTATACTCAACATTTACATTTTCAGCTACTTTTTTCATAACCATTTTAGGAATGGTCACTTTGAAATCTGCAGGTCTTGCTACGAATGTTCCCTGCATATAAATTTTGCCATCTTTAGTATACATTGAAGCCGTAGAAGTCATTGCTTTATCTACCCCATGAAAGTTTAATGTTCCCTGAACCGTATATTTCTGAGGAGATGCCGTCAATTTGGTTTTATCAAAATTGACAATCTTCCCTTTGAAAGTTGTCTTCGGATATTTTGCAGTTTCAGCATAGCTTTCGTTAAAATGCTCTTCCATTAATTTCACTTTAAAATGGAAATTCTTTACTGTAGAAACAGAAGCAAATTCTCCATTGTCTGCATTAATAATGGCAACATTGTTATCATCCTGTGCAAAAACATCTTCAAATAAAGGTACGGAAGCTTCAAAAGTTACTTTACCTGTTTTCGTAGAATATTTCTGAGCCGAAACAATATTTGCAAAACCTAATGCGGCGATTAATAATATTAGATTTTTCATATTAATTCTTTTAATTTTCAGAGAGCCCATCGACTTTCCATTTTGTGAAGATTGATATTTGTGATGGAGATAAACTTCCGCCTTGAGGCATTTTCTGAGGATCTCCGGTTGGTCGGTTTATTCTGTCGATAATTTTATCAATATTATTTTTCACCTGATTATAACTTGTCCAAGGCTGAAAAGAAGCCGGACCTCCCGGTGAATGACAACTGATACAATTGGCTTCGATAATCGGCTTTACATCTTTATTGTAAGTTACCACTTCCGCAACCGGAGTTTTGTCTGAAATCTCTTCATAGGTTCTGCTTTCACAGGCAATGAACACTGTTGCCGATGAAATGATGTACATTAATTTTTTCATAATTAAAAAACTCTATAAAGATTAAACCCAAAGAAAATCTGCCCTTTCTCCCATTTTCCGGAAGCGTTGGTGAGATAACCAATATCTGAATTCAGCTGGGAATTGGTAAATAAAAGCTGGAACACGTGTCCCCCGGTTTCTATATCCATCCCGATTGATAGAGGATTTTTATAAAAACTGTGATTGTCGAAATTCACAAAATATTCTGCATTAATCGATATTCTTTTCGAAATCTTATAACGGCCACCCAAACCTGCCAAGAACTGATCTTTATCCTCAATCATGGGTTCGTAAAGATTTTTGTGAACATAAGAAGGCGTTAACTGCAGAGAAAGGTTTTCATTAAACCGTCTCGAAATTAAAGCCTGGGTAAGATACGAAATACGATCCCCGAACTTCAGGTGCGGATAATTGTCTGTACTGAGATCTGTATTTATCGCCATTACATTATATCCTACAACATCAACAGGAAAGTTTTCACTTTGCTTTACTATTTTATACTTTGCAGCACCTTCAAAAGTTTTGAGATTGGTTTCCCGGGAAAGACTTAAAGAAAGGCCGTCTGTAACCCCATAAATTACTCCCAACTTGGTAGAAGCATCATCTAATCCGAAGAAATCTTTGAATCCTTTGCTTACATCCCCAAAACGGTGCGCTATAACAACATACCATTCGTTTTTGGCAGAAAGCTTTGTAGACTGTCCCGTGACAATCTGAAGTGCTTTAAAAGCGGGCGGCGAAGTTTCGGTGTTTTTTGTTTGAATGGTGTCAATATCTTTCAAAAGGTCTTCCTGTGCAAAGGCAAAACCTGAGGCAAATACTGACAAAAAAAGGAGAGTTTTTGTCATACACAAATTGTTTAAATATTCGTATGACAAACTTATAGACTTATCGTTCTAAAACTTGGTGATAAAAGTCACCGAGTGAATTGTTTTTATCAATCGGGATGTTAAAAGTATTAAATAATATTTATTAGCTTAATCTAACATTTTCATTTACAGGTAATTTTATCCCTTCTTTTGTCTGAAAAATTTCTCCTTCATTTTCAACTTTTTTCAAAACTCGGCTCACCACCTCTCTTGAAGTTCCCAAATGGTTAGCAATTTCTCTGTGAGTAAGCTTAATCGGATTGTTGCCGGTAGCAGAAATTTGCTGTCTAATATAGTTCAATACCCTTTTATCAAGCTTATGAAAAACAGCATCGTTCACCATATTCATGACATCAACGAAACGCTTTTCGTATTCTCCATAAAAAAGTCTGTTGATCTGCGGAAATTTTATCAACCATTCATGTACCACAGAAACAGGAATCAGAATAACTTCAGAATCTTCTTCTGCCACTGCGTAGATTCTGCTTGTATAATCAGAAAAAATAGAAGAGAATGTCATCAGACAGCTGTCATTCGGTCTGATGTAATAATATATAAGCTCTCTTCCGTCATTGAGAGAGAAGACTCTTATGGAACCCTTTATTAAAAAAGGGACAAATTTATTTTTCTGTCCTTCCCTGATGATTTCTGTTTTCGCTTTAATATCCGTTAAAACTGCGTGTTTTTTAAGCTCAATTGAAAAATCTTCACCAAGAAAACCAAATTTATTTGAAATAAACTGATTACTTATCATATCGTTGAATCATATCCAAAAACAAAGATAATCAATTGATAAATCTGTATTATAATTTTATTTGAATTTTTAGAATTAATTTTAATTCAGATTAAAATAAAAATGCCCCAGTAAATACTGAGGCATCCTTTGTATGTTTAAGAAAATCTTATGCGTTAACGTTGTTCCCACCTAATACGAAAGGCTCAACTTCTTTGATTTCTCCGAACTGCTGCTCATAGTTAGCAACATTTTGCTTAAGAGCTTCTAAAACTCTTTTAGCGTGAAGCGGAGCCAAGATTACTCTTGATCTTACGTTAGCTTGCTGTACACCCGGCATTAACTGGATGAAATCTACAACAAACTCAGATGGAGAATGGTTTACCAAAGCTAGGTTACAGTAAACTCCAGAAGCTACCATTTCGTTAAGTTGGATGTTGATGTTGTTAGGATCGTTGTTTTGATTTTGATTGTCCATTTTTCTTATTTAATGTTTTAAAAAGTTCAAGTTTCAAAAATAAAAAAAACTTTGAAGCCTGAACATTATTTTTTATTTATTTTACTTCGAGATGCGTGATTCGGGATACAAAATGTGCATCCCGAAACACGAAACTCATATTAGTTTAAGTCTTCGAATTCTTTCTTAGAACCTACGATTACATTCTGATACTCTTTAAGACCTGTACCTGCAGGAATTCTGTGTCCTACAATTACATTTTCTTTAAGACCGTTCAATGCATCAATTTTACCTGCAACTGCTGCTTCGTTCAGAACTTTTGTAGTTTCCTGGAACGATGCTGCAGACATGAACGACTTGGTCTGAAGAGCTGCTCTCGTAATACCTTGCAATACAGGTGTTGCTGTAGCAGGTAAAGCTTCTCTTACTTCAACTAAAGCCTGATCTTCACGCTTTAATTTAGAATTTTCGTCTCTTAATTCTCTTGCAGTGATCATCTGACCTGGCTTGAATTCTTTCGAATCACCAGCTTCAGTAACTACTTTAAGACCGAATACTCTGTTGTTTTCTTCTAGGAAATCATATTTATGTTCAAGAGCACCTTCAAGGAACTGAGTATCACCTCCATCAACGATCGATACCTTAGTCATCATCTGTCTTACGATGATTTCGAAGTGTTTGTCATCGATTTTTACCCCTTGCAAACGGTAAACTTCCTGAATTTCATTTACTAAATATTCCTGAACGGCAGTTGGGCCTTTAATTCTCAAGATATCTTCCGGAGTGATTGATCCGTCAGAAAGTGGCGAACCAGCTCTTACGAAGTCATTCTCCTGTACCAAGATCTGGTTTGATAATTTAACTAAATAAATTTTTCTCTCACCAGTTTTAGCCTCAACGATAAGTTCTCTGTTACCTCTCTTGATTTTTCCGTAAGAAACTACCCCATCGATTTCTGTAACAACCGCCGGGTTTGAAGGGTTTCTTGCTTCGAATAATTCGGTAACTCTCGGAAGACCTCCGGTAATATCCCCTGCTTTTGCAGATTTTCTTGGGATTTTGATCAAGACTTTACCAGCCTTAATTTTTTCACCGTCATTAACCATTAAGTGGGCTCCTACAGGTAAGTTGTAACCTTTTTGTTCAACACCTTTAGAATCTACTACTTTCAGGGTAGGTACCGCTTTCTTATTTCTAGATTCAGAGATTACTTTTTCTTCGAAACCTGTAGCTTCGTCAATTTCCAACTGGAATGAAACCCCTTGGATAATATCTTCGTATTCTACTTTACCAGAAGTTTCAGCAATGATTACCGCGTTATAAGCATCCCATCTACAGATTGTATCTCCTTTCTTCACTTTATCACCTGGTTTTACAGATAATATCGAACCGTAAGGAACGTTGGCAACCATTAATGGAGTTCTTGCTTCGTTATCAGCAACCAATCTGAATTCTGTTGAACGAGAAACTACAACCTCAGCTGTATTACCGTTTTCATCTTCAGAAGTAATTGTTCTTACTTCATCCATTTCAACGATACCGTCTCTTCTCGCAACAATAGATGGGTTTTCTGAAACGTTACCTGCAGTACCCCCTTGGTGGAAGGTTCTCAACGTAAGCTGAGTTCCCGGTTCCCCAATTGACTGTGCTGCAATTACACCTACTGCTTCACCCATGTGAATCATTTTACCTGTCGCTAAGTTTCTACCGTAACATTTAGCACAGATACCTTTTTTAGTTTCACAAGTAAGTGGTGAACGTACTTCAACAGCTTCTAATCCTGCTTCTTCAATTCTCTTCGCTAATTGTTCAGTAATTACCTGATCAGCTTCAGCGATTAATTCATCACTTTCAGGATCGTAGATATTATGTAAAGAAACTCTACCTAAGATTCTTTCAGAGATTTTTTCAACGATCTCATCATTTTTCTTAAGGGCAGTAACTTCTGTACCTCTTAAAGTTCCACAGTCGTCTTCTGTAACGATAACATCCTGTGCAACGTCTACCAATCTTCTCGTTAAGTAACCCGCATCGGCAGTCTTAAGAGCGGTATCCGCAAGACCTTTACGAGCACCGTGAGTAGAGATAAAGTATTCTAAGATGGAAAGACCTTCCTTAAAGTTTGCAAGGATCGGGTTTTCGATGATCTCCGCACCGGTAGAACCAGCTTTCTGCGGTTTTGCCATCAAACCTCTCATCCCTGATAACTGACGGATCTGTTCCTTAGAACCCCTCGCTCCGGAATCAAGCATCATATACACAGAATTGAATCCACCTTGGTCAACTTTCATTCTGCTCATGATCATTTCAGTTAATCCGGCGTTTGTGTTTGTCCAAACGTCGATTACCTGGTTATAACGTTCTGTATCGGTAATTAGACCCATGTTATAGTTAGCTCTAATTTCGTCTACCGTTTCAATAGATGAAGCAATCATCTGCTTTTTCTCAACAGGAACTACAATGTCACCTAATGAGAAAGAAAGACCTCCTTTGAATGCATTTGAATACCCTAAGTCTTTCATTGCATCCAAGAACTTCACCGTTGTAGGGAAATCTGTATCTGCAAGGATCTTACCGATAACGTTTCTTAGTGATTTCTTAGTTAAAAGCTCATTAATATATCCTGACTGCTTAGGTACAATCTGGTTGAACAAAATTCTACCAACAGAAGTTTCAATTAATCTTGTAACGATTTCACCGTCTTCTTTTATTGGAAGTCTACATCTTACTTTAGCATTTAATGATACTCTGCCTTCAGCATAAGCGATTTCCGCTTCTTCAGGAGAATAGAATGCAAGACCTTCCCCTTTTACTTTCATATCTTCTGTAGAAGACAATTCTTTGGTCATGAAATAAAGACCAAGAACCATGTCCTGAGATGGTACCGTAATTGGAGAACCGTTTGCAGGGTTCAAGATGTTTTGAGAACCCAACATCAATAACTGAGCTTCAAGGATTGCTTCAGGACCTAACGGTAAATGTACCGCCATCTGGTCACCGTCGAAATCGGCGTTGAATGCTGTTGTTACCAACGGGTGTAGCTGGATTGCCTTACCTTCGATCATCTTAGGTTGGAAAGCCTGAATACCCAGTCTGTGAAGTGTAGGTGCTCTGTTCAGTAGAACAGGGTGACCTTTCATCACGTTTTCTAGGATATCATATACTACGGGTTCTTTTCTATCAATAATTCTCTTTGCAGATTTTACTGTTTTTACAATTCCTCTTTCAATCAGTTTTCTGATGATAAACGGTTTGTAAAGTTCAGCTGCCATATCTTTAGGAATACCACATTCGTGAAGCTGTAAGTTTGGACCTACAACAATTACCGAACGAGCCGAGTAATCTACCCTTTTCCCCAATAAGTTCTGACGGAAACGACCTTGCTTACCTTTCAATGAATCTGAAAGTGATTTCAATGGTCTGTTTGATTCAGATTTTACTGCAGAAGATTTTCTTGTATTATCGAATAATGAATCTACTGATTCCTGAAGCATACGCTTTTCGTTTCTCAAGATTACTTCCGGAGCTTTGATCTCCAATAATCTCTTCAAACGGTTGTTTCTGATAATAACTCTTCTGTAAAGGTCATTCAAATCGGAAGTAGCGAAACGTCCACCATCCAATGGAACTAATGGTCTTAATTCTGGCGGGATAACTGGAAGTACACGCATAATCATCCACTCCGGTCTGTTGATCATTCTTGTATTAGCACCTCTTAATGCTTCTACAACGTTCAATCTTTTCAGAGCTTCAGTTCTTCTTTGTTTTGAACCTTCATTGTGCGCTTTGTGTCTCAAGTCGAAAGACAATGCATCAAGATCGATTCTTTTTAATAATTCCTCAACAGCTTCAGCACCCATTTTAGCGATGAATTTGTTTGGATCAGAATCGTCAAGATATTGGTTTTCTACAGGAAGAGTTTCCATGATATCAAGATACTCTTCTTCTGTTAAGAATTCCATGTTTTCGAAATCAGAACCGTCTAATTTTTTAGCAATACCTTGCTGAATCACTACATATCTTTCGTAGTAGATGATCATATCTAATTTCTTAGAAGGAATTCCTAAAAGGTAACCGATTTTGTTTGGTAAAGAACGGAAATACCAGATGTGAGCAATAGGAACAACCAAATTGATATGCCCGATTCTCTCTCTACGTACTTTTTTCTCCGTAACCTCTACACCACAACGGTCACAAACGATCCCCTTGTAACGAATTCTCTTGTATTTACCACAAGCACATTCGTAATCCTTAATAGGACCGAAGATCTTTTCACAGAACAAACCGTCTCTTTCAGGTTTGTGCGTTCTGTAGTTAATAGTTTCCGGCTTAAGAACCTCCCCTCTTGAGTCCTGTAAAATAGACTCCGGAGAAGCTAAACCGATGGTTATTTTATTAAAACGACTTGTTTTATTTTTATTTGATGACATAATTTTTAAATTAATTTGAGATTTGAGGTTTGAGATTTTGAGATTTACTCTATTACTCAATGCCTCTCCTTATTTATAAATCTGAATTTGTAAAATTTAAATATTTAAAATCACTTATACGCTTTACGCATCAATTTCAAATATCAAATTTCGAATTTCAAATTAATTATTCTTCCAATCTTACGTCTAATCCAAGACCTTGTAACTCGTGAAGTAATACGTTGAAAGATTCAGGAATACCTGGTTCAGGCATTGCTTCACCTTTCGCAATCGCTTCATAAGTTTTTGCTCTACCAATCACGTCATCCGACTTCACAGTCAGGATTTCTCTAAGGATATTCGATGCTCCGAATGCTTCAAGAGCCCAAACCTCCATCTCTCCGAATCTCTGACCTCCAAACTGAGCTTTACCTCCTAATGGCTGCTGAGTAATCAATGAGTAAGGACCGATAGAACGTGCGTGCATTTTGTCATCAACCATGTGACCAAGTTTCAGCATATAAATGATACCAACTGTTGCAGCCTGTGTAAATCTTTCTCCGGTACCACCATCATAAAGGTGAGTGTGACCGAATTTAGGAAGACCTGCTTTCTCAGTGTACTCTGTAATCTGATCAAGACTTGCTCCGTCAAAGATTGGCGTAGCGAACTTCAATCCTAATTTTCTACCTGCCCATCCAAGAACAGTTTCGTAGATCTGACCGATGTTCATACGCGAAGGTACCCCAAGTGGATTCAATACGATATCTACCGGTGTTCCGTCTTCAAGGAATGGCATATCTTCTTCACGAACGATTCTCGAAACGATACCCTTGTTACCGTGACGACCTGCCATTTTATCTCCTACATTCAGTTTACGTTTTTTAGCGATATACACTTTAGCCAACTTCATGATACCAGCAGGAAGCTCATCTCCGATTGAAATTGCAAATTTCTCACGGTTTTTAACTCCTTGAATATCGTTGAATTTGATTTTATAGTTGTGAATCAACTGCTTGATCAATTCATTCTTATCGTTGTCAACAGTCCAATCTGCACCGCTTACGTTTACGTAGTCTTCAACTGAAGTCAATAATTTATGAGTAAATTTCATACCCTTACCGATGATTTCTTCATCTAAGTCGTTGGTAACTCCCTGAGAAGTTTTACCGCTAACCAAAGTATTTAATTTTTCAATTAAACTATTTCTCAACTCGTCAAACTTAGCCTTGTAAGTGTTTTCAATTTCTTCAAGTTTAAGTTTTTCTTCAGTTCTTTTCTTTTTGTCTTTAATGTTTCTAGAGAACAATTTTTTGTTGATCACAACACCTCTTAATGAAGAAT
>Ga0213828_1000549_pt1 | contig 35336 bp, 28 predicted proteins | sample MC6MC0897MG_FD_180664 | JGI IMG/M metagenome (GOLD analysis project Ga0213828, IMG submission 180664) | Enriched soil aggregate microbial communities from Iowa State University, Ames, United States - MC6-MC0897-MG | ecosystem: Environmental > Terrestrial > Soil > Unclassified | place: USA: Iowa...
ACCACTACAAACTGGTATTAAAGCGATTGACGCATTAGTACCAATCGGTCGTGGTCAACGTGAGTTAATCATCGGTGACCGTCAAACTGGTAAAACATCAGTAGCTATCGATACAATTCTTAACCAAAATGACCAAAACATGATTTGTATCTATGTAGCAATCGGTCAAAAAGAATCTACTGTACGTGGTGTAGTGGAAACGCTTCGTAAAAATGGTGCTTTAGATTATACAATCGTTGTGACAGCTTCTGCTTCTCAACCAGCTCCATTACTTTTCCTAGCACCTTTAGCTGGTGTATCTATGGCAGAAGAATTCATGTTACAAGGTAAACATGTGTTAATCGTGTATGATGATCTTTCTAAACAAGCATCAGCTTACCGTGAACTTTCACTTCTTCTACGTCGTCCTCCAGGTCGTGAAGCTTACCCTGGTGACGTTTTCTACTTACACAGCCGCTTACTTGAACGTGCTGCGAAGTTAAATGAAACATATAAAAATGGTTCGATTACAGCTCTTCCATTCGTTGAGACACAAGCTGGGGATATTTCTGCATACATCCCAACAAACGTAATCTCAATCACTGATGGACAAATTTTCTTACAATCTGACTTATTCAACTCAGGTGTACGTCCTGCGATTAACGCTGGTCTTTCTGTATCACGTGTAGGTGGATCTGCTCAAATTAAAGCGATGAAAAAAGTTGCTGGTACGCTACGTCTTGACTTAGCAGCATTCCGTGAGCTTGAATCATTCGCTCAATTCGGTTCAGATTTAGATAAAGCAACACTTGCTAAACTTGAGCGTGGTAAACGTACGGTTGAAGTTCTTAAACAAGACCTTAACAAACCACTTAAAGTTGAAAAACAAGTTGCGATCCTTTATGCATTAACTAAAGGTCATTTAGATGATATTCCAGTACAAGATATCGTTCGTTTTGAATCTGAATTCTTAAGCTGGTTAGATACAAACCACACAAACGTTTTAGATCATGTTCGTACTACAAAAGAACTTGCTCCTGATGCGGATTACGTAGCAGCTTTAACTGAGTTCAAAAAAACTTTCGCTAAATCAGAATAAGTTCGAGCTAGTCACTTGATTAAAAAACAAAAGGTGGTGAAATACCAGTGGTAAACTTACGCGAAATAAAAGGTCGTATTACTTCTACAAAGAGCACGAAGCAAATTACGAAAGCGATGCAGATGGTTTCTTCTTCAAAGTTACGTCGTGCAGAGCAAAACGCTAAAGCTTACGTTCCTTACATGGAAAAAATCCAGGATGTAGTAGGCGCGATTGCTTCCGGGACAAAAGACAGTGGACATCCAATGTTAACTGCTCGTCCTGTTAAGAAAACAGCTTACTTAGTCATTGGTTCTGACCGTGGACTTGCAGGTGCTTACAACTCAAGTATTCTGCGTCAAGTACAGCGTACAATTAACGAACGTCATAGATCAAAAGACGAGTACGTTATTTTAGCTGTAGGACGTGTTGTTCGTGACTACTTTGTGAAACGTGATCATAATGTTATCAGCGATGTTGTCGGTCTTCCAGACCAGCCAACCTTTGCTGATATTAAAGAAATCGCTCGTAATGCTGTTGGTATGTTCATTGATGGTACATATGATGAACTTTATATGTACTACAATCACTTTGTCAGCGCTATTGCCAGCGAAGTGACGGAGAAAAAACTTCTTCCATTAACAGATATTGCACCTGCAAGCGGTAATGCCTCATATGAATTTGAGCCATCGGGCGAAGCAATTCTTGAAGTATTACTGCCACAATATGCGGAAAGCTTAGTGTACGGGGCATTATTAGATGGAAAAGCAAGTGAACATGCTTCTCGTATGACGGCTATGAAAAATGCAACAGATAACGCATCTGATCTTATTTCAGATCTATCATTGCAATACAACCGTGCGCGTCAAGCGGCGATTACACAAGAAATTACAGAAATCGTTGGTGGAGCTGCAGCCTTAGAATAGGCCAGCTTCCCAATGTCGTATAAGAATACGATAGGAGGGTACACAGTAATGAATAAAGGACATGTTATTCAAGTAATGGGTCCAGTTGTTGACGTAAAATTCAGCAATGGTCAATTACCAGCAATCTATAACGCATTATCAGTTAAGATTGAACGTCCTAATGAAGAACCAACAATTCTTGCATTAGAAGTTGCGCTTCATTTAGGTGATGATTCTGTTCGTACAATTGCGATGTCATCTACTGATGGCTTACAACGTGGAGCAGAAGTTACAGACTCAGGAAAAGCAATCTCAGTACCAGTTGGTGAAGTTACGCTAGGTCGTGTATTCAACGTACTTGGAGAAGTAATTGACTTAGGTGACGAGATTCCAGCTGATGCACGTCGTGATTCAATTCACCGTGAAGCACCATCTTTCGAGAATCTTTCAACTTCAGTTGAAATTCTTGAAACAGGTATTAAAGTAGTAGACTTACTTGCACCATATATCAAAGGTGGTAAAATCGGTCTGTTCGGTGGTGCCGGCGTAGGTAAAACAGTATTAATCCAAGAATTAATTAATAACATTGCACAAGAGCACTCAGGTATCTCTGTATTCGCTGGTGTAGGTGAGCGTACTCGTGAAGGGAACGACTTATTCTTCGAGATGAGCGATTCAGGCGTTATTAAGCAAACAGCGATGGTATTCGGTCAAATGAACGAACCACCTGGTGCACGTATGCGTGTAGCGTTAACTGGTCTTACAATGGCGGAATACTTCCGTGATGAACAAGGCCAAGACGTACTTTTATTCATCGACAACATCTTCCGTTTCACACAAGCAGGTTCTGAGGTTTCTGCCCTGTTAGGTCGTATGCCTTCTGCGGTAGGTTACCAACCAACACTTGCAACTGAAATGGGTAAATTACAAGAACGTATCACATCTACGAACAAAGGATCTGTAACTTCTATCCAAGCGATTTACGTACCAGCCGATGACTATACTGACCCGGCTCCAGCAACAACTTTCGCCCACTTAGATGCAACTACTAACCTTGAGCGTAAATTATCTGAAATGGGTATCTACCCAGCGGTTGACCCACTAGCTTCGACTTCTCGTGCATTATCACCTGAAATCGTTGGTGCTGAGCATTACGCTGTAGCTACTGGTGTACAACGTACAATCCAACGTTACCGTGAATTACAAGATATCATTGCTATCTTAGGTATGGATGAATTATCTGATGAAGATAAACAAACAGTAGAACGTGCTCGTCGTATTCAATTCTTCTTATCTCAAAACTTCCACGTTGCGGAACAATTTACTGGTCAAAAAGGTTCTTATGTACCTGTTAAAGAAACTGTTCGCTCATTTAAGGAAATCCTTGATGGCAAATGGGATCACCTACCAGAAGATGCTTTCCGTCTAGTTGGTTCTATTGATGAAGTAGTTGAAAAAGCGAAAAGCATGGGCGTAGAGGTTTAATACTAGGGACGAGGAGGAAAAAATATGAAGACAGTTCAAGTCAATATTGTCACTCCCGACGGCCCAGTATACGATTCTGAAGTATCAATGGTAATCGCTAAAACAACTTCTGGAGAAATCGGTGTTCTTGCTGGCCATATTCCTATGGTTGCTCCATTAGCAATTGGTGCTGTGAAGCTTAAAAAAGAAAACGGTTCTACTGAAATTGTAGCTGTAAGCGGTGGTTTCATTGAAGTTCGTCCAGAAAAGATTTCAATTTTAGCTCCTTCTGCTGAAGTTGCTGAAAACATCGATGTTCAACGTGCAAAAGAAGCCGTTAAACGTGCTGAAGGACGTCTTCAAAGTAAACAAGACAACATTGATTTCAAACGTGCTGACCTAGCATTAAAACGTGCGTTGAATCGTATCAACGTTCATGAGGGTAATATCTAATTCAAATTTTAACGGGCAGATTCAACATCTGCCCGTTTTTTAACATTATTCAGTGTTTTGAGTAAGTGAGATAAATGGTGCTTAATGAATATGGAGGGATTACAATGGAATTATATGAATCGATAGGACAAGAAGCTTTATTAGGTATTTTGTCTCACATTTTTTTTATCGCTATTACTTTTTATGCACTACAAGCCTTTATGCTTGAGAAAATATTTAAGAAAAATAAAGTATTTCAAATTCAGTTGATCTATATATTGTTGAGTATTGCGATTGGAACAACTGTTTCGAATTTTTTCCTCCAAGTGTCAAATTGGTCAAGTAAGCTCCCTTATTTATTCTAATATATTATATAGCCCCTTATTACTAACCTAAAATGAAGAAAATGAATATACATATTTCACAGGGCTTTATAACAAAAATGTAATCCCTGCATAAAATCGGCAGTAATTTCTCTGCACAGAAAGCTTCGTCAGGTAGATCCCAACTTAAGATTTAAGTGAATGGGGGATCAACAGCCTGTAAAGCCGATTGATGCCAACAAGATGTTGTTCACACAAGCGTTTCTTGCAGGATGAGAGTACTGAGCTCATGTTCCTCTACAGCATTCAAGGGGATTAAGTAAAACCTCTACTGATTGTAGTTTCACTTATGTGGTCCTTTGAAATATGTAAAAAATATGGATTATTAATTTTAATAGATGTTGTTTTTTGTTCATAAATCTTTGGGTATGTATTAGAAAATAACGCTTTCGTTCTATGTTATTGGTCATTCACAAAATAAAATTTCATGCGTACAATAAATAAATAGCAAAATATTAATGAATGGCTTAAAATAGTGATTTTGATGCTTGAATGAGCGTTAGAAAAGTTGTACTATAGAGTTGTTTGTTTACTGATTATGACATTATACTTCTTTTTTAAAATAAAATTTTAATAGCTTAATAGATTAAATTCGGAGGGACATAGGGTGGAAAAAATAATAGTGACTGGTGGCCAAAAGCTACAAGGAAAAGTACGTGTAGAGGGCGCAAAAAATGCAGTGTTACCAATCCTAGCGGCGGCTTTACTTGCTTCTGAAGGAGAAAATGTAATTAAGGAAGTCCCTAACTTAGCAGATGTCTTTACAATAAATGAAGTACTTAAAAGTTTAAATGCAGCAGTTACATATATACCAGAAGACAACGCAGTATATATAGATGCAACAAAAGAACTTTCCAGTGAGGCCCAATTTGAATATGTAAGTAAAATGCGTGCATCTATTTTAGTAATGGGTTCCTTACTTGCTCGCAATGGCTATGCTCGGGTTGCTTTGCCAGGAGGCTGTGCAATTGGTTCTCGCCCAATCGAATTGCATTTAAAGGGCTTTGAAGCAATGGGTGCGAAAATATCATTTGGTCACGGATATGTAGAGGCAAAAGTAAATGGCCGTTTAAAAGGAGCAAATGTGTATTTGGACTTCCCTAGTGTTGGTGCTACAGAAAATATTATGACAGCTGCATCATTGGCACAGGGAACAACTGTAATTGAAAATGCAGCGAAAGAGCCTGAAATTGTAGATTTGGCAAACTTTATTAATAGTATGGGTGGTCGCGTTATCGGCGCAGGTACCAATACCATCCGTATTGAAGGTGTCGAAACATTATATGGAACAGAGCATCATATTATTCCTGATCGTATTGAAGCTGGCACATTTATGGTTGCAGCAGCCATTACCAAAGGGGATGTGACGATTGAAAACGCAGTCCCTGAGCATATGACAGCATTAATTGCTAAAATGCGTGAAATGGGCGTTGAAATTATCGAATTAGATGAAGGCATACGTGTACGAGTTCCCGATAAATTAAAGGCTGTGGATATAAAAACAATGCCACATCCAGGATTCCCTACAGACATGCAATCACAGATGATGGCTTTAATGCTAACTGCTGAAGGTACGAGTATTATTACGGAAACTGTCTTTGAAAATCGTTTTATGCATGTTGAGGAGTTCCGTCGCATGAATGCGGGTGCTAAAATCGAAGGACGCTCTGTCTTTATTGAGGGACCTGTAAATCTTCAAGGTGCTGAGGTCATGGCAACAGATTTACGAGCTGCAGCTGCTCTTATTTTAGCTGGCCTTGTATCTGAAGGCGTGACACGTGTGACAAAACTTCATCACTTAGATCGTGGTTATGTGGATTTCCATGAGAAATTGGCTGCACTTGGTGCTCATATCGAACGTGTACCAGTTGAAGATGTTGTAATTAAAGAGAAAACTACGGTGGAATTACCAACAAACTAAATAGTTGATTGATACCCTATGACAATAAGCATAGGGTCTTTTTTATTGAAGCGATCAGGAAGCCATTTGGAAGACAAAATAGCTCATTATGTACTTAAAAATAGTAATTTTCAATAACCTACTCAATATTGTTTTGCTAAGGTTCACATATTTAGAAGAATTCTAGCATATTATTCCTTATGAAAAAATGGATAATGAGTGTTGGTATCATTTGTTTGATTGGGTCATTATATGTGCTTCCTGTGGCATTTAGTGAAAGACGTACAACTGAGGAATCAGTCCAAACCACGGACAATGCTTGTGAAATATTTATAGAAGTGGAGGGACAACAGGAGAAAATCCCTTTAGAAACATATGTTACAGGTGTAGTAGCTGCTGAAATGCCTGTTTCATTTAAAAAAGAGGCGTTAAAGGCGCAGGCCATTGCAGCAAGAACTTATGCATTAAAATCGACAAATTACGGTAGAGAAGCAATTGCTCCTACAGTTGCTAGACAAGTCTTTTATAACAAAGAGCAAAGAAAAGCGAATTGGACTAGCAATTTCCCAGGAAATGAAAAGAAAATTGTCGAGGCGATTAATGAAACGAAAGGACAAGTTCTTCTTTATAATAATCAATTAATTACAGCTATGTTCCATTCTACCAGTAACGGTAAAACGGAAAGTGCCTATGGTTATAGTGGTAATGATCTTCCATATTTGCAAAGCGTAGCAAGTATGTCCGATCAATCCTCTCCAAAATACTCTGCGGTCAAGGAATGGACATTAGCAGAGTGGAATACAATCTGGCCTGATAAATGGCAGGTAAGTGATTTCTCTCGCATCCAGTATTTTTTTAATGATTCAGGACGAGTTGAACGTTTACAGCTAGGTAAAAATGTATGGTCAGGACGAGAGGTTCGAACACTTTTGCAAATACCATCTACTGATTTTAATATTTCCTATAATACTAATACAGGAAAAATACAAGTAAGTACGAAAGGATATGGTCATGGCGTAGGGATGAGTCAATATGGAGCTGAGGCAATGGCAAGTGAAGGAAAAACTGCTGACGAAATTTTACACTATTATTATCAGGATATTGAGATAAAAAAGATAGATGCATGTTTAAAATAACTTCTAGTTGTTCACACTGCAACTAGAGGTGATGAAAATGAGAGAGGATAAAAATAGTAAAACTTCTCAAAAACAAAATGAAAAAGGTCAATTACAGAAGAAACCTTGGTTTTGGCCAGCAGTTTATGCTGGTGGTGCACTTATGCTAGCAGGTATGTTATTTGGTTACAATAGTCTCGTATCAAAGGTAGAAGAGGCTCCATTACCAGATTTGGCAGAAGTAGATCCAGGTCCTGTAGTTGAAACAAATGCTCGTGCAGAAACAATGAAGTACCCATTCAAAGAAGCAAATCTTAGTAAAGTACAAGTTTTACAAGAATTTTATGAAGTAGAGGCAAATGCAGAGGCACGTGAAAATGCACTAATGGTATTTAATCAAACATTTACAACGTCATCTGGTATTTCTCTTGCTATGAATGGTGAAGAATTCGAAGTACTAGCCGCATTAAGTGGTAAAGTACTAGAAGTAAAGCTAGATGCATTTACAGGCAATAAAATTGTTATTGAGCATGCAGATGGTAAGCAAACACATTATAGCTCAGTAAAAGATATTGCTGTAAAAGAAGGCGATGAAGTTACACAGGGTCAGGTATTAGGAAAAGCGACTGACAATGAGTGGAATCAAGCAGCAGGCGTTCACTTACATTTCGAAGTACTTGAAAACGGAAAATATGTGAATCCGAAAAAATCACTAGCCTTTTAAAATAGGAAAAATCAGCTGCCACAATGACAGTTAAAGATATTTATGATATATGGAAACTTACTGTCAATTGATGCAGCACAAATTATCAGCAATTTATCGAGAAAGTGTAAAACGTGTTCTGAATAGCTTTGTCCTTACATAAGGTGAAGAAATGCGCATACGTGCATCTGATGCCAAAGCCATTTTGTGAAATTGTGTGGAAAGGACGAAGAACGTGCACGAGCACATTCGGAAGCGCTGCATACGCCTCGGTGAATTATTGATTGAGACGCGTGAGACTGTGCGTGTCCTCGCGAAAATGACAGGTTATTCAAAAAGTACGGTGCACAAAGACTTAACAGAGCGATTGCCAACAATTCATGAAGGATTAGCAGAGCAGGTGAAGGAAATTCTCGCCTACCATAAGGCCGTACGTCATATTCGCGGAGGAGAGGCAACAAAAAACAAGTGGAAAGAAAGAGCGAGTCAAGAATGATTCGTTCTTTTTTTGTGGTTAAAAAGAATGAGATGGAACAATTAAAAGATTATTTTAAACGTATTATTGTTTTCTAGAATTGTTCATATAATTTAAAGAAAACAGCCACATTCACTAAATTTAGGTGAAATTACCAATAGTGTATGATAAAATATTCTAGATAAAGAGATAAAGTGAAGCTTCAATCAGTGTGGATTATCCTCATCTTACACTGATTCTTAGGTGACGAACCGAACTATTACGGGCAGTTGATTTCCCAATTATATGATTTACTTGACTTACGTCTTGAAGTGGGAGTCACCTGTCCGTTTATGCGGAATAAAAATGAACGTTATGTAGTGGGAACTGGCGGGAAGGAGAAATTATAGAATGTTTTCGAAAGATATTGGCATTGACTTAGGAACTGCAAATGTATTAATCCACGTGAAAGGTAAAGGAATTGTTTTAAATGAACCATCTGTAGTGGCGATTGATAAAAAAACAAATAAAGTATTAGCAGTAGGGGAAGAAGCCCGCCAAATGGTAGGGCGCACGCCAGGTAATATTACTGCAATTCGACCATTACGCGATGGTGTTATTGCAGACTTTGATGTTACGGAAGCGATGCTAAGACATTTTATCAATAAATTAAACTTAAAGGGATTCTTAACGAAACCACGTATTTTAATTTGTTGTCCAACTAATATTACTAGTGTCGAGCAAAAAGCTATCCGTGAGGCAGCAGAAAAATCTGGTGGTAAAAAAGTATATTTAGAGGAAGAGCCAAAAGTCGCTGCTATTGGTGCAGGAATGGATATTTTTCAACCGAGTGGCAATATGGTAGTGGATATTGGTGGTGGAACAACAGATATAGCAGTTCTTTCAATGGGAGATATCGTAACAAGTGAATCCATTAAAGTTGCAGGTGACGTTTTTGATAATGATATATTACAATATATTAAAAAAGAATATAAATTACTAATTGGTGAACGTACTGCTGAGGCAATAAAAATGACAATTGGTACAGTATTTAAGGGCGGTAGAAATGATTCCATGGATATCCGTGGTCGTGACATGGTGACAGGTCTCCCACGCACAATAACGATTCAATCAGAGGAAATTGAACGTGCTTTACATGAATCAGTAGCTATGATTGTTCAATCTGCAAAAAATGTTCTAGAAAAAACGCCACCAGAGCTATCAGCTGATATAATTGATCGTGGAGTTATTATTACTGGCGGTGGTGCATTACTACATGGTATGGACCAGCTCTTAATTGAAGAGTTAAAGGTACCTGTTTTCATTGCAGAGCAACCAATGGATTGTGTAGCAATTGGTACAGGCATTATGCTTGAAAATATTGATCGAGTGCCTGCATCCTTATAAAAATAAAATGAGGTGATTCCTTTGTTTAAAGGGTTCTATACAGTTGCAACGGGTATGATTGCACAACAAAGACGAACAGAATTATTAACAAATAATTTATCAAATGCGAATACACCAGGATTTAAAGCGGATCAATCAACAATTCGTTCATTCCCAGACATGCTAATGTCAAGTGTCGGAAATACGAATGCAACTGCCAAGCAACAAATGGGCTCTCAATATATGAGTCAAGTGGGAGCATTAAATACTGGGATTTATATGCAAGAAACATTGCCAAACTACATACAGGGTCAAATCTATAATACAGATTTTTCAACAGATATGGCCTTGATCGATGGATACTTACCGCAAAATGAAGAGGGCATCACCGGGTCTATTTTCTTCCGTTTAGCACATCCAGATGGTGGCGAGGCATATACACGAAATGGGAATTTTACGTTGGATGGTCAAGGCAATTTAGTCAATGCACAAGGACTGTATGTTTTATCAGATACTGGTCAACGCATCCAGCTTCCAAATGATGATTTTCGTCTAGATGAGACCGGAGCGATTTACGTCAATAATCAGCAAGTAGCACGTGTTGGCGTATCATTTTCGGCTAATCCGAACATGCTACGTAAACAAGATAATGGCTTAGTTCGAACAGAGAATGGAGAAAACTTGCCTACTGCCTATGGTGCTAACGGTGTCGCATTTACACTTCGTCAAAATTATCTTGAGCGCTCAAACGTAGATTCTGGTCGCACGATGACAGATTTAATGACAGCATATCGCGCATTTGAAGCCAATCAAAAGGTGCTACAGGCTTATGATCGAAGCATGGAAAAGGCTGTCAACGAAATCGGAAAAGTATAATATGCGAACTGGAGGCGTTAGAGAATGCTACGTACAATGATTACTGCAACAAATACAATGGGACAATTACAAAATAAATTAGATACGATTAGTAATAATATTGCTAATAGCAACACACATGGCTATAAGACAAAAGAGGCTTCTTTCAACGAGCTTCTTTATCAGCAGTTTAATAATGACAAGCAAGATCGTGCAGAGCGTCTATCTCCGCTAGGTATTCGATACGGTTCGGGTGCAATGCTTGGACAAATTCAATCAAATGAAAAGCAAGGCTCATTACAAACAACAAACCGAGATTTAGACTTAGCTTTCAATAAAGCGAAACAATATTTCAATATTTTAATGCCAGATGGTGAAAATGGCACAAAAACAGTGTATACTCGTCAGGGTGACTTTTATTTATCACCATTAAATAATGGAACAGTAATGGTTGTGAATGCAGATGGATATCCATTAGCTAATGCAACAGGACAAGCTATTACATTACCAGATAATGTGAAAAGCTTTGCTGTACGTAATGGAGGCGTCTTAGAGGCTTCCTATCCAAATGGAGATATTATCCGTACAGATTTAGCCGTGACAGAATTTCAAAAGCCACAGCTAATGGAGCACATTTCAGGCCAATATGTTGGATTGCCAGATAATCTCGCTCAACTGGGATATACGCAAGCTGAGGTCGTTACCGAATTACAAGGTGCAAATCGCCAGCTGATTGGCATGCAAAGTGGTACGCTAGAAATGTCGAATGTAAATCTTTCAAAGGAAATGACGGATTTAATTCAAACACAGCGCTCTTATCAATTCAATGCAAGAGCTGTAACATTAGCAGACCAAATGCTTGGGCTTATTAATGGTATTCGCTAGTAAATCCATGATTACTGTTTAGTAGGAATGAAGAGGAGTACAATCTATGACAAACGATTCACGTCGACGTTCTGTGCCGACAAAAGAAACCGATACGCCACCAGAAGAGAAGGAACGCCGCTCAAATGGAGAGCAACGAGAGGTTCGATGGGTGCAAATACGGCTGATTCCGATTTGGCTACGCGTTGTACTTGTTCTCGTATTAGTCGTTGTTGCCGCAGTTTTAGGTGCAATATTTGGCTACAGTGTTATTGGACAAGGACAAGCTACGGATGTATTTAAAACAGAAACATGGCAGCATATATTTGATATTATGAATGGTAAAGAATAAATTTTATTCTTTACCATCCTTTATGTTTACATACTTTATTAAAATTGAGGGGGAAAAGAAATGTTATCAGCAGAGCAAATTCAAGCGATTTTACCACATCGTTATCCTTTTTTATTTGTTGATCGTATTGTTGAATTAGAAGAGGGAAAACGTGCAGTAGGCTTAAAAAATGTGTCTATCAATGAGGATTTTTTCAATGGACACTTCCCAGGCTACCCTGTAATGCCTGGTGTTTTAATTGTTGAGGCACTAGCACAAGTTGGTGGTGTTGCATTATTAAACGCGGAAGAATTCAAAGGTCGCTTAGCCTTCTTAACAGGTGTGGATAATTGCCGTTTCAAACGACAAGTAGTACCTGGGGATCAGCTTCGACTGGAAGTAGAGTTTGTTAAACTAAGAGGTGCAATGGGCAAAGGTCACGGTGTAGCAACAGTTGATGGAGAGCTTGTTTGTGAAGCAGATATTCTATTTGCTATAGGACCTGAACAGCCAAAATAGGCTTAATTTGCATTTATAGGCTAAAAGTTATAAAATATTTATGTCGAATCATGTCCTTGCTGTTAGTTTTTTTTAGCAGTTTATTTATGTTCTAAAATGCGATGGCGTATTAGCGATTGTAAATTGAAATACATGTAATTTTAGGTTTTTTAAAACGTAGGAGGATTATATAGATGTATAAGGATCTGTCTTCAGGTGTTAAAATTAGCATTACGCGTTCGATTTCAACATCTTTTGAATCATACTTAGCAAGTATTGGTTGGGATGAAAAGCGTTTCTCTATGGAAGACTTCATTGCTAGCTGGCAGACTTATTTTCAAGAGAATGCCGCATGGATTGAAAAAATTCCAGCAAATGTTTTGCTGAGCACTGAATTTCATGAAGAAATGGCGCAAAAAATCGATGAAGTAATTGCGAAAATTTTAAATGAAGAGCCCACAGCAAAGCAAATCGAAACAATCGAGACATTGCAAAAAGAGCTAGGTACAAAATATACGTATGCTTGTAAAGCAGAAGCAGCTTACATTGAACAATTGTTAAAAGAAAAACAAAAATAGTTTTTACGAAAATCGGATAGTTCCCTCCTTTCCCGGGCAATCTATGTAGGATCACAAATGCACCTGTTGTATTTGCTGACATAGCACCCAAGAAAGGAGGTTTTTAATATGTGGAAAATGTCATTTTTGACTATTCTTTTTGCTACGCTATTCCTTGGAGGATGTAACTGGGGAAACAGAGCGGTTGAAGAAAGACCTGTGGAGAACGTTAAAAACGATGTTCGCCGAGGTGTTGACAGGGTAGAAGATGTGGTAGAACCAGCTCGAAGACATGATGTTTACGATCGTAATGTGAATGGTGTTGAGCGACGTGGTACAGTTAACGAATCTACTGTAATACCTGAAGCTACAGCGCCAGGAACAAACGCAGATTTAAATAGTACAAATGGCTTTGACAACGCACCAAATGCAAATGGTGTTGAACGAAATAACACTGTTAAAGAAAATGTCGTGGAAGAAAAAGTAGATATTCGCGAGCGTAACAACATGAATACGCGATAATAATAAAAAGAGTGTATCCAGAAATGGAACACTCTTTTTTTTACAGTTAAAATAGATCGAAAAAATAACGGTGCAATTAGACAGCAACGTTAATTTAATCATTTTTAAGTTTTGGACGTTCTTTCATATCATGGGAGAAGCGATCAAGTAAATTATCTAAAGAAACGCCTTCCGCTAGAAGTTCAGCTAATAATTGTTCTGCATATTTTGAACGTTTTGTTTTAAGTTTACCCTTTAAGAGCACAGAAATATGTTCTCCGATTTCTTGAACAGTATGTACAGCAACCTTAAAAGGAGCAGGCTCATTATCTGGAAATGAAATAACAGCACGCACATTAAAGACAGCAGCTTTTTCTAATAGATGTTGAAAAGTTGAACGATATTGTCTATCCATAAACAGTTCAAGAATCCATGATTGATGGCTGTTTTCCTGATTAATAATAATGCCATCGACTAAAGGAAATGTTTGTATGCCATCTTTTGTGACAAGGTCAAAGGAAAGCATTTTAAATGTTTTCATTATGTATAATCCTCCTAAGTCTGTCATCTTTATTAGTATAACACATTCAATTGGGCCATGTGATGATGAGGCCTTTGCTTTGCTCCTAGCCAATAATGAAAAAGAAAAAACTGTGAAATTTCATATTTCTTGAAATAGCATTTGCTATTACAACCAAAAGCATTCAGCCAATAAATTAATTTGATTTTACAAAGGAAAACAGCTAATATAACCAATTTATGATTAAAAACAAAAGGAAATGATAAAAATCGACTTTTGCCAATTCAGTATTCATCCTTGTAAGATGAGAACATCAAAAGCAAAGGAGGTGAATTGATGAATCAAGTCGGACTGGTAGGAAGATTAACAAAAGATCCTGTGTTACGACATTTATCCGAGAATCGCGTGCAAACACATTTTTCTTTAGCCATTAATCGCAATTACAAAAACAATCGTGGGGAAGTAGATGCTGACTTTATTCTTTGTACAGTATGGGGAAGACTTGCAGAGCATATCGTCAAATATTGCGGAAAAGGCTCATTAATCGGAGCAAATGGCCGTATCCAATCAAGGTCATTTGTAAATGAACAAAGTACGAAGATTTTTATAACAGAGGTAGTCGTTGAAGAGGTCCGATTTTATCACCTTAAGCCAAGAGACAGTGACGAGACTATTGTACCCACAAAGCTGTCTGGTGAACAGGAGGGCTTGAAGGATTTTGTGTTACCAGAGGCAGAGGCTGTATTACCAGTAGTTTAGCAGTATGCCAAGTGTTACATACGGGGCAAGTGATAATGTTGTCTGATCCGCCATTCTCCTATATTTGCTTGCACCGTTATGCATGAAGAAAAGAAAGGAATGATGTATACCTATATTGCTGTTCATTGCTGAAGACCGCACAGCGATGAGTATTTTACAACTTAATAAATGAATGTATGAGGTAAGCAGGAAAAGAAGTAATCAAATTGTCCACTGATATTCTCAAAACTAAAAGAGCGCCAAGAACATTTTTGCTCTTGGCGCATCTAAACAATTAAAAGTCAAGTGTCATTAATGCTCGAAGCTCATCATCTTCAAGCTCAGTTAACCACTGACTTGATTGTATTAATTCTTCTGATAATGCAGATTTCTGCGCCAGCATTTTATCAATTTTTTCTTCAATTGTTCCAATCGTCACAAACTTATGCACTTGCACAAATTGTGTTTGGCCAATTCGATATGCACGATCTGTCGCTTGATTTTCCACAGCGGGGTTCCACCAGCGATCTGCATGTAAAACATGATTTGCAGCAGTTAAATTCAGCCCTGTTCCACCTGCTTTTAAGGAGAGGATAAATATAGGGAAATCTCCTGCCTGAAAAGCCTCAACTAAGCGATCTCTCTGTTGCTTAGGCATTGCGCCAGTTAAAAATGGTGCATCAACGTTATATAGCTCGCTAAAGCAATGCTGGAGTAATTGACCCATTCCAATATATTGTGTAAAAATGAGACACTGCTCCCCATTGTCCACGATTTCTGCTGCCATTTGCACGATACGCTCTAATTTGGTAGAGCGTGTTAGCATTGTTTCAGCATCCTCGAAAGGTTCTTTTAAATACAAGGCAGGATGATTACATAATTGCTTTAATTTACTGAGCATCTTTAAAACGCGCCCTTTTTTCTGAAAGCCTGTTAATTGCTCAAGCTGATCGAGCGTTTCTAGAATATATCCTTCATATAGAGACGCTTGCTCAGTTGTTAATGGGCAATAAGCATGAGATTCTTGTTTATCTGGTAAATTAAGCTGTAAATTCGGGTCCCTTTTTGTACGACGCAATAAGAAAGGCTGTATTTTTGCACGTAGCTTTTGTTTATGAGGCTCTGATTCATCTCTTTCAATCGGTAAAATAAATTCTTCATTAAAACGACCAAAGCTACCTAGGTATCCCCTATGAATAAAGTCAAATATTGCCCAAAGCTCAGATAAACGGTTTTCAACAGGCGTTCCTGTTAGTGCAATATGGTGAGCACCATGTAATTTACGGATCGATTTTGATTGTAATGTCTGCATATTTTTAATATTTTGCGCCTCATCAAGTACAACTGTTGCCCAATTCATCTCTTGCAAAAAGTTTGCATCCTGTGAAACGGTACCATAAGTTGATAAAATCACATGTGGTTTATCTCTTTCCACTAGCTGTTTAAATACATCCTCCTTTGCTCGATTGGCCTGATAATGTGTATGCACAATTAACGAAGGCGCAAAGCGGGCAATCTCCTTTTGCCAGTTACCCAGTACTGACGTAGGACAAATGATAATAGAGGGCTTTGTAAGATCGGCTGTTTCATAAAGGTGAAGCAAATAAGAAATAAGCTGAACCGTTTTTCCAAGACCCATATCATCAGCTAAGCATGCACCAAAGCCCTGTTCACGCATAAAGACAAGCCATTCAAAGCCCTCCTGTTGATAGGGCCGTAATTCAGTCTGTAATGTTGAAGGAGCTGGTACTGTTGGAAGACCCTTTTTCTCCTGAAGCTGCTCCATATAGGATTTAAGGGATTGCTGTAACTCGAATGCAAAAATTGGATCATCTCGCATTTCATCATCAGCTTCCTCTTCTTCAGGAGGGGAAGATAAGCTTTCTGGCAGCTCACGGAATAGTAATTCACGAACTGTCCAACTCTCATCCTCTGCTTGCTGCATCAGTGCTCGCATTTCCTGCATCCAATTCGCATCCACTCGAAACCATTCGGTACCAATACGAATAAATTCACGTTTTTCATCTACAAGCTTTTTAAATTGTTCAGGTGAAATGGATTGTCCGTTCATTGAAAATTGCCATTTAAATGTTAAGATATCATCTAGCCCAGCTACCCTTTTGGTTGCTACATTACCAGTACTCACACGTACACGGATTTTGGATTGCTTTAAATCCTTAAGCCAAGCGGGAAGTACCACCTCATAACCCAGTGCCTGTAATCTAGCCAGATCCTCACGTAAAAAAGTTCGTACTTGTAAATCCTCTAACATCACACGGATAAAAATATCACTACGTAACTCTTCTAAGGAAAGAAGGTCAGCAATTTGGGCTTGCTGCTGTTCAATGTCCTCAGCGAATATCTGCCATTTTACAGGTAGGGCTTCAACTATTGGATGAGACTGCTTACGAATGGCAGGTGTCCAATAGTTTTTAGTTGTAGCAGTGCTAAGGACCGTTTCTAAAAGCCAAACATCTGCATCCTCCTCCGGTTCACTCAAGCGTAAGGAGACTGTAACTGCACCAGCCTGACGATTCTGTTCTAATGGCCAGCCACCACGTTGGAAAAATGGCATCAGCTTTGGTAAATCAGCTAATACAAGACCAGCATGATTGAGCTTTTGCAGAACAGCTATTTCTAATAATGCTGTATCTATACCTGCAATAGAGAAAGTCAGCGCGGAAAAGTCATCTGCTATATCGGCGTATGACCAAAGTTTTGGCTCTTGCCAATACGCTTGCAAAATTGAGATTTTTTCTAGCCAAATGTTACTCTCAGTATTTTTCCCACGCCACTCAATAAATGGATGCTGATAGCGTGGTGAAACTATATCAAGAAGCTCTGACGAGGAAACTTCAACAGTAAAATCTGTCCGATTACTTAACAAACCATAGACATTTTCTTCATAGTTAAAAAATAATGAAGAAATAAGTGCATCTGCTTCTAGTGCCACGTCATCAGCTGTAAAGCCTTGTAATGTAAAATAACCTTCCTGAGCGACTTCAATCTGAAGCTGTAGTTTTCTTGAAAATGGGGAAGGAGCATTAATAGTCATCATCCTAAGTTTCCTTTCTCAATTTCTTCCTGTAATGCACGAAGTCGTTTAAATTCACTACGAATTGTTTGCATATAGGTTTCAAAATAAGCCACTTTGCCAGCCCGTTTTGCAGCACTGCGCATACTTTTCCAAATTCGAACTGCTTGCTTATAGTTCATGCGGGATTTTTGCGTTATTTCAGCCATGGCATATAGATGGTATAAGGGCATTACAGTCGCTGGGGCAACTTGTAGAACATCCTTTAATCCACACATTTCTAAATAAGATAGAGAAGAAGGATTTAATTGGTGAAGGGCAGCCCAATCCTGATAACGTCCTTTTTTAATTAGAAAGAATGAGAATGGCTGAAGCCCATAAACACCAAAGGCACTATACAAGAGGGCCTCCTCTTCGTCTGTGAGCTGTATATCTTCATACAAAAGCTGGAATTGCCGTACATATTGAGCTCTCTGAACAACTGGCACAATTTGCTGTAGAAACACTTCAGTAAATGGTAGCATGGCTCGCAGTATAATCGTTTGAGCAGGTAACTCACCAGCTCTTTTTGCAAACGTAGCAAGCTCAACTAAATCAGCCATTTGCTGCAACTGAATATGTGAAATACCCTCTTGCAATAATTCTTCTTTTTGTAACAGCACATAAAATAGCATTTTTAATGACTGTAAAGAGATCTCTGAGGAAGGCTCATCAAGTTTGTTTAAGAGTGCTAATTCCTGTTCACGCCTTGGCTTCTCATAAAATAATACTGCCCACAGAAGCATATATATTTGTAATCGATTAGCAAATAATCCTTGACGCTCCAATAAAATTTCTCTCACTAAATGCTGAAGTGCATCATAAAATGGATCAGTGGCAAAAAGTCGTGATCGCCCAGTTAGCTCTGTCAATATACTTTCCAATGATTGAACACTTTGATCAATAAAATATTTCATATATGGAGAATCGATTGAATGTCCTTGTGTTTCATTGACATGACGCCAAATGGTATTAAAGATCGAAAGCTCTACAAAAAGCTTATAAAGTGGCTGCCATTCACGTTCGAAAGGCATATGACGTTGAAGTCGTTCTAATACATCTGTTCGTATTGCAGAGATACCGTAGCCCTCTAAAATACGACCTGGTGGTAATAGGCGACGCATCACTTCATGGACCATTCGCTGCCAGCTTTCCGGACTACGTTCATCTGCTAAAAATTTGAGCTGAACTGTTTTTTGGGAGCGCCAAGCACTGGACCAGTTTTGAACAGAATCAAAATATTGATAAAGGGCGAGCAATGCACCTACCTGATGCCGACACCATTTTAGCTGAGGGCAGTTACAGCTTAAATGCTCATTAGCAAAATCGATTTCTACTGAGGCAGGTCTGACATCCTGTACGCTTGCATATAATATAGAACTTGCCCCATTAAAACGTTCAAATATCACTGATTTGTTCCGTACTGAAAAAACAGCACGACGCACTAGCTCTTCGTCTTCAGTAGAGGAAGGGTGTAACGCCTGTTCAGCTTCCTTCAATTTGGTAAGGACAAATTCTTGATGCTCCTTAGCTATTTGAGAAATAGACAATGCCATAACCTCACTCCTTTCAAAAATATAGCTAGTGGCTTATGCTTTTTTAGCATCTACGTATGGAAGAAAAAAGACTGTCCTTCCATTATACGATTAAAATCGGTACATGATAAGCTGAATGGTTAGAAAGAAAAAAATCATGGTTCAGATAGTTAACAAGCTAATTGATTTGTGTTAAAATCTGAATAATCAGATAAATAGGGAGGGATGAAGGATGATGCAAGTTCAATATATGAAGCCATTCTATACAAAAATCACGGGAGACAAATTACGTCTCGTATTTGCTTATCAATATTTCTCTATTTTAAAAGAGAATGAGATTTTCCATTTCATTCCCATAGAAGGTAAAGAGATGATTATCAACTTGAATACGCAGCAAATTGAAAATTTATCTGAGGTCTTTGTTTTCCAAAAGGGCAATCGCTTTATTCGATTACCATTATATCAATTATTGCTAATCACAAATGTTCATGAGCATCTAGCACCAATTCTTGAAAACGCTACACCAAAGCCACAGCTACCTCTTATTTCCTCTGTAACTGCTGGTGAAATCGATCAGCTTATTGCAGAATTGGAGCAAAAAAACCTAGATTATTTAATTGATCAGGCATTACTAGATCACAATAAAACACTCTTTTTTGAGCTTCTACATCAAAAGAGCCATCAACCTGGGGGTTTCGAAAATTGAATACACAGTATTTCAGTTAGGCACCTACTTTTCGTATACGAGAAGCGGGTGCTTTTATATACTAACGCCCGCGCTCGAAAAAAATTGGACGCAATTACGACTAGGTCTAAAGTTAAAACGGTAAGAATAAATTAGAAATTTTTACTATATAAAACCTATTAATTTAGAATACATTACCAAAAAAGGCTTAAAAGAATTTTAGGTATTCCGATATAAAGAACAATAAAGGTGGTGAAATCATGCTTGGAAAGTGGTCAGCTACAGGTATGTCAATTTTGAATAATATGAACAGGCATTACGATACTATGAGCAGGGCCATGCTTCGAATTTCTTCTGGTTACCGAATCAATAGTGCAGCCGATGATCCTGCAGGACTTGCAATTTCTGAAAAAATGCGTGCCCAAATTCGTGGGCTGAATATGTCTGCAAAAAATATTCAGGATGGAATTTCACTTGTACAAACAGCTGAAGGGGCATTGAATGAGACACATGATATGATTCAACGCATGCGTGAATTGGCAATTGAAGCAGCCAATGATACATTGACAGACGATGACAGGCAAAAGCTTGAGCTTGAGTTCCAAGAATTAAAAAAGGAAATCCAACGCATCTCAACAGATACAGAATTTAACACAAAGACATTACTGAATGGGGATCATGCTACAAAGGGCATTAAAATTCAGGCAGGGGCAAATTCGGGTCAAAACATTGAGCTGTTCATTAATGGTATGGGCTCAGAGGCACTGGGCTTGAAGGATGCTTCTATAGCAACCCAAGGAGATGCTGATAAAGCCATTTCCACAATGGACGAGGCCTTAAAACGAGTATCAAACGAGCGCTCTCGACTAGGTGCCTATCAAAACCGACTAGAGCATGCCTATAATGCGAACGTGAACACTGCAGAAAATTTACAAGCAGCCGAGTCCCGCATTCGTGATGCCGATATCGCAAAAGAAATGATGAACATGGTCAAAGCACAAATTTTAATGCAAGCGAGTCAATATGTACTGGCAATGCATATGCAGCAGGCACAGTCCATTTTAAAATTGCTAGAAAGCGGAACAATGAGGAATCCCCGATATTAATGGTGATTCCTTTTTATTTAGTTAAATCGCTAAAAGAAAAGTGAAAATTGCTGATAAGACACAACAATCGCTGAAAAGAAAAAAACATTGATAAATATAGAAAAGGAGAGTACTAATTGATTATAAAACCCTTCGAACCATCCCCGTTGACAAAAGGACTTCAAGCGCTTGTATCTCGGTTACAGCCAACACACCTACAATATCAAAAACTTCAACAGGAATTGAAAAATAAAGAAGCGGGTGATTTTGGTGAGCAGTATATCATGAAACAGTTACAGCAAATAACACTTTTAAATGATTGCTATATTTTCCACAATGTTATGCTCCCCTCTGTTCTTCCGATGCAAATTGATATTTTAATCATAGCTCCCAAAGCCATCATATTATTAGAAATTAAAAATATTCGAGGTACTGTACAATTTAAAACAAAAACCACGTCAGCTCATTCGTACTTCTGAAATAGGAGAAGTGCAGGTCTTTTACACATCCTGAAATACAGCTCGAACAGTATATCCAAGGATTGAAGTATTTTTTAGGAGAGCAAAAATTGAAAGTCAATATGTTGTAAAACGCATTTTACAAAAAGTATGTGCAACTAGTACTGGTTGAGATCGATATAGGCAGTACAATTTATCCAGTTTATATTTGAATCACCGCTAATTGCTTATGTTCTGCCACTTATTTTGTGTGGAACGCCGCTAAAACCTCTGCTTGCGCCACTTAACTTGTGAAAATCGCCACTAAAACTCATAATTCCGCCACTAACAAACAAAACTTTTGCTAATCAGACACAGAAAGCCTCTTCAATATAACAAATTGATTCACACTTTCCTTTGAAAGATGTATACTATAATGCAGAACAAAAATGTATGATACATTTACAGAACATATATAACTACTCGTTTTTGATAACGGAAGGAAGAATAGAGAATGACGAAATCAATTTGTGTCGTTGGACTTGGCTATATCGGTTTACCAACGGCTGTAATGTTTGCCAACCATGGCATAAAAGTACATGGGGTGGACGTAAACCCAGCAGCAGTAAAAAGTATTCAAGAGAAAAAACTTCATATAGAAGAAAATGGCCTGCAGGAGCGTTTGAACAAAGCCGTTGATGAAGGTTTCCTTACAGCATCAACGACACCTCAGGAAGCAGATGTATTTATCGTTGCGGTTCCATCGCCGATTAATCCTGACAATACAGCAAATTTAGAATATGTACGTCAAGCTACAGCTTCAATCGTGCCATACTTGAAAAAAGGCAACCTAGTAATTCTTGAATCAACAGTGCCTCCGAAAACAGTGGAACATGTGATGCTACCTGAGCTGATCAAGGCAAATCTTGAATTTGGTGTAGATTTATTTGTAGCTCACTCTCCAGAGCGGGTAATTCCAGGGCGTATTTTTGAAGAATTAGTGAACAACGACCGTATTGTTGGTGGTATTGATGAACAATCTGCACGAATGACAAAAGAGCTTTATCAAACATTTGTTAATGGAACAATCCACCTCACAGATGCAACAACAGCTGAGCTCGTGAAAGTAATGGAAAACACATATCGTGATGTTAATATTGCATTTGCCAATGAACTAGCAAAATTAGCAGAAAAACTGGATGTTAACATTTGGGAGGCGATTAAATTCGCAAACTACCATCCACGTGTGAATGTTCACTTCCCAGGACCAGGTGTAGGGGGTCACTGTATCGCTGTTGACCCATGGTTCCTAGTAGAGCTTGGGGGCGAGCAGGCACAAATTATCCATCTATCACGTAATACAAATGATAGTATGCCAAGCTTTACAGCACAAAAAACACAGGCCATCTTAAATCAAAACAAAATTGCTGGTGGCAAAGTGGCAGTACTTGGACTAGCCTTCAAAGGAAATGTGGATGATATGCGCGAAAGCCCATCAACAATTGTTATTGAAGAATTACAAAATCTTGGATTAGAGGTCATTTCATACGATCCACATATTAAAGAGAACAAACATGCTACACAAACACAAAGCTTAGAGGAAGCAACTAAAGATGCAGATATCATTGTGGTTCTAACAGATCATAATGAATTCAAGGCATTAAATGCTGCGGATATCACAGCACAATCAAAAATCGTTTTCGATACGAAAAATTGCTTAAACCGTGAAAAATGGGAGGATGCAGGCTTCCAGTTCCACCTATTAGGAGATGCGAAAAACCGATGAAGGAAACAGTACTTGGCATAAACGTCAATACGGAAGGCTACGATGAATTAATGGAATTGGCATTTGAGCGCATTGAAAAAAAGCAAAAGGCGCTTGTCGTTGCCATCAATCCAGAAAAAATCATTAAAGCAAAAGAGGACCCTGCTCTCAAGAAGCTTCTAAACGAAGCGGAATTTCAAATTCCTGATGGCATAGGTGTCATACTTGCCTCAAAGATTCAAAAAGGGCAAATACGTGAACGTGTTACAGGTGTTGATATGATGATGAAGCTTTGCGAGGAGGCGTCAAAACGGGGTAAGCCTATTTTCCTTTACGGTGGCAACCCTGGTGTGGCAGATGCAGCTAAAGCAAAGCTAGAATCATTATTTCCTTCTATTAAAATAGTCGGCACACAGGACGGCTATGAAAAAAATGAACAAAAGGTAATCGACCGCATTAACGAAGCACAGCCTGATTTACTTTTTGTTGCAATGGGCAGTCCAAAGCAGGAAAATTGGATAAACGCAAATCGTGATCACTTGCATCCAACTATTTATCAAGGTGTGGGAGGATCATTTGATGTTCTCGCAGGCACAGTAAAGCGAGCACCAGAAATTTTCCAAAAATTTGGCCTTGAATGGTTTTACAGATTATTGAAGGAACCCAAGCGTATCAAGCGTCAAATTGCTCTTCCATTATTTTTATTGGAAGTTGCTAGAAAGAAACGTTAGTAATTTTTAAAAATTGGTATTGTCGTTTTAGAATGAAAGTGTTAGACTGTATGTGTATAGGAATTTCCTCTATGAAATAAATAGAATTCCCTGCAAGGAAAAAACGGTTGGTAGCCCAAGCGAAAAAAGCTCAAGCATTTATATGCTTGAGCTTTTTTCGTGTTTTAATTTGTGCAACACTAGAATTTTTGAACATTTATTGATAGGATACCAGAATTTTATTGGAAAAGTTGCGTAATATCACTTGAAAAAATAGCGTAAATAGATAACAATGGTAAAAGAGAGTTGTGTGTCCTTATTTTTCCGGAAACGAATTAGAAACTTTCCCAAAATATGATTGACAACTTTTAGGGATACTACTATACTTTTATGTGTAGTTGTTTATTTACTGCATTTCTATGTAGTAGAGACATAATTTTTGAACTTAGAGGAGGAAATTTTTCTATGGCTAACCAACCAAAGAAATACAAAAAATTCGTAGCTACAGCTGCGACAGCTACATTAGTAGCTTCTGCTATCGTACCAGTGGCTTCTGCTGCAGGATTCTCAGATGTAGAAAACAATACTCATAAAGATGCAATCAATGCTCTTTCTGATGCTGGTATCGTCAGTGGATACGCTGATGGCACATTCAAACCAAACCAAACAATTAACCGTGGTCAAGTGGTTAAATTATTAGGTCGTTGGTTAAAAACTGAAGGTTATGAAATCCCATCTGATTGGGAAACAACTCAACGCTTCAAGGATCTTCCATTAACAGCTGAAAAAGAATTAGTTCAATATGCTGCACTTGTTAAAGATGCAGGTGTATTCGCTGGTTCAAACGGCAACTTAAACTACACACAATCTATGCAACGTCAACAAATGGCAGTTGTATTAGTACGTGCTATCAACGAAATCTATGACTTAGATCTAATTGCTGAGTACAAAGAAGCTGGATTCAAGAGCGAAATCTCTGACCTAGGTGCTGCTTTCTCTGCTGAACAACGTGAAGCTATCACTGCTTTAGAATATGCTGAGCTTACAGATGCAGCTAAACAAGCTAATAAAGCATTCAACCCAGCTAACACTATCACTCGTGGTCAATTCGCTTCATTCCTACACCGTACAATCAACCTTGAAATCGAAGAAGTGGCAGATGCTACAGTAAAAGCTATCAACAACACAACTGTTGAAGTAACATTCGATGAAGAAGTTGGAAACATCAAAGATCTTGACTTCAAAATTGAAGGTTTAGAAGTTAAAAATGCTGCTGTAAAACAATCTAACAAAAAAGTTGTTGTTTTAACTACAGCTGCTCAAGAAGTAGGTAAAGAATACACTGTAACTTTAAACGGTGAAGAAATTGGTAAATTCAAAGGTGTAGAAGCTGTAATTCCAACTGCTATCGACATCGTTGAAAAATCTCAACAAGAGGTTGTAGGTAACCAAGTAACTGTTAAAGCTAAAGTAACTGTTGCAGAAGGTCAATCTAAAGAAGGTATTCCTGTAACATTCAACATCATCAATAACTATGGTGATAACAGCACAGGTACACTAAACCAACCAATCATTGCTGAAGCAACAACAAATGCAGATGGTGTAGCAACTTATACTTACACTCGTTATGCACAAACTAGCCAACAAATCGCTTCTTCTGATGAAGTACAAGCATACTCAACTGGTAAAGCTTCAGTACGTTCATTTGCAAAAGTATATTGGGCATCTATTAAACCATTAACAATTACTGAATTAACTACAGGTAACTCAGTAAATAATGATGCTAAAAAACAATATAAAATTAAAGCTGCTCTATACCATACAGAAGGCTATACAGCTGCATTCACAGAAAACGGTCAAGTATACCCGGCAGGTAACTACGTAAATATTGCTTACAAAGAAAATATTGATGTAGCACCTGATAAAGCAGTGAAAACTGTAGATGTAATTGATGGTAATGGTAAAGGTTTAGGTTACCCAGGTCAATTTACAACAACTTTAGGTGATCAATCTCAAGGTGTTAAAGTTGTTAAAATCCAAGTAGATAAAAACGGTGAAGCAATCTTTACATTAACAGGTAGAAATGCTGAAGTAACACCGATTGTATTTGTAGATAACAAAGAAAACCCACAAAATGCAACAGGTAACCGTGGTCGCTTCAACCCAACTGAATTATTTGCAGAAGCACCTAAATTAACATTTGGTAAAATCCAAAACTTACAATTAGCTTTAGATTCTATTGGAACTGAATATGCTGCTGCATATACTAATCAATATAATACAGGTACTACAGCTACAACATACAAATATGTTAACACAACAACAGGTACTACATTAATTCGTGATGCAGCAAACAATGTTACTTGGATTCCAACAGGTTCTCAACTACCAACTGGTGCAAATTACATTGACCAAAATAATCCATTACGTGTTGGTGAAACAGTACCAGCAGGCTTTGTACTTAAATACGATGCAGGTACAGCAGCATCTAAGTTACTTGATTTATTCAATGACGGAAATGCTTCAACAGTTCGTACTTTCTACAATAGCCCTAATGGTAAATCAGCATCTGCAAAATTAGCTGACGTATTAGTAAATACTGGTGGTCGTGATTACAAAGCTACATTAAAAGATGAAAAAGGTAACCTTGCTCCAACTGGTACACAAGTACGTGTATCTGTAGAAATCGGTTCTGGTTTAAGAGCGAATTCGAATGCTGGTCATGTTTACTTAGTTGATAAAAACTCAAATTCAGTTCATAGATTAACTACTGATGCATCAAAAGTTGATCAAAAAGTTGTTGTTAACTTAGCTACTGATGCAAAAGGTGAAGTAGCATTTACTTTAATCGGTGCAAAAGATGCTTATGCAACACCAACTGTATTCTCTGAAACAGGGGACAAAGCTGGTTTAGATAAAAACGATTTACAACAAGTTGGTGGCATCGCATACTTCGGTGACGCAGTAGTAAAATCTGCTACATTAACTGTAGATGGTAAAGATGCTCATAGTGTAAGTGTAGGTGATTTAGCTGCATTCACATACCAAACAGTGGATCAAAATAACAAAGCTTATGACACATATAACCAAGCAAATTTACGTGTAACATTCCAATTCCAAACTACATTTGCTGGTGCAGAAGTATACAGAGCAGATGCAGTAGATGCTGATGGTAAATTAAAAGCTGGTGCAACACCAATCACTTATGTAAACATGGGTAGCAATAATACTGCTCCATTAACGGTTGATGCAGTAAACGGTAAAGCAACTGTATACGTAAAAGCAACTCGTGGTACAACTGTATCTGCAGTAGCTTCTGCTAACACTCCATCTTTACCACAAAACTTAACAGCTTCTGCGGTATTTAACCTAAGCAACAATGAAGGCGTACAACCAGGCGTACCTGTAACTGGTAAAGTTATCGCAACTGACTTAGTAAACAACCGTCTATTATTACTATTAAATGATGGTGTAACTGTACGTGACGTTGACTATAGCGGAGCAAACACTCAATTCTACAAAGGTGGATCTTTAGTTAATATTACTGAACAAACATTTGAAGCTAACAAGGGTGCAGATTTAATAGGCAAAGAAGTAACATTCACACTTGCTAAAGATTCAACACCAACAACTGTAAAGAATTCAGATGTTCCTTCAGCTATTGACTATAAAGTCGATGCAACAACAAAAATTCACTTGACAAATCCTAACGCAGTTTATGATTTCCATGCTAAAGCTGTAGGTAAAGCAGCTACTTCAACTGAAAAAGCTGCACCAGTTGAAATTTATGTGAATGCTAATGATATTACAATTCATAATGCGACTATAACAGGTAATATTATTGTTGGTGGTCAAGGTTCATCTTCTGATTACCAAGATCAAAAAACTGTACGTAAATTTACAGCTGATAAAGTTACATTAAATGGTAATGCATATGTTCACACAAATGCTAAAGAAACATTTAATCTTGTTAATGGATCAGTATTTGAGCGTGTATTCTTAGAAAAAGCTGAAAGAGTAAATGTTGTTACAGGCTCTACTATTAAAGAATTAATTCTTAAAGCAGATGGTGCTGAAGTTACTGGTGATCATACAGGAACTATTAACTTTATTACAACTATTGGTTCTGTTATTGCACCTTCAATTGCAGATAATGTTTTAGCTGTTAAACCACTTATTTCAACTGAAACATTATCAAAAGTAGTTACAACTTCAGGTGATACAATTACTTTAACTTTTGCAACTGGGTCTAACTTAACACCTAATGATATTTCAGTAACTGATGGTACAACTACAGGTAGAGGTGCTGTAAGTGTTACTTCAGCTGATGCTGCAACTGTAACATTTACATCTCCAGTTGCTGGTAAAACTTTATATGTAGCACTTACAAAAAATGGTGTTACTAAAGAATACTCATTAGTTGTGAATCCAACTATTGGTGGTTCAAGTACTATTACACGTAAATACTAATTTTCAAATACTATTTTTGAATCTAGTATCTAAATTAAAAAAGACTCTATAGAGATATTTCTCTATAGAGTCTTTTTGTGTGAAATATTCAATAGGTTGTGAGCAATTATTAAAATCTATGCTTTAAAACCTTTTGTTTCGGCTGTTACTTCAAAAGTCCTTGTGGTTTCTTTTTCTATATACACACATTTGCATTGGCAAATAAAAGGGAATTCCAATGGATGATGGAGTGTTCCTATACATACAATGAATAGACCTTTTTTAATGAATAGTAAAATATCACTATTAATATCTTGGTTATTTTAATGACAGAGTAAGAAGAGAGAGTGATTAAAACCTTTTAGTTAGTGAGTATTCAATTTAATTTGCTGGTATTTATAAAAACAACAACATATAACTTGACTTATATCATTTATAGTTTTTTGCAATTCATAATTATTGATATTTTGATTGCAACTTCCATTAAGAACTAATAATTTTATTTACAAAAAAGGATAAAGCAATTTTTTTATTTAAGTACACTTAAATTAATTTCAAAAAAATTCTCTTAAAAGTAACAATATCTATTATTAACTGGTAGTCTAGCCTACATGTGGATGCTATTTTATAGTATAATAACCATATGCGAAAAAATGACAAAGTGTGAGAAGGGTAGAGTTACAATGACATTTACTGAACCAATTAGAAAATATATATTATCAGGCTTGGTGGCATTTGTTGTAATTGGTCTAATTGTGGCGAATGTGATGGCCAGTAAGCAAGATGACAAATTTAAAATAAATGAAGCTTTATATACGCAAGCTATTCAGCTACAATCGACTGGTGATATGGCTGGCTCAGCAGACGCCATTAAAAAAGTTCTGAAAAAAGAACCTAATTCAGAGATGGCAAATTATGCAGCAGCTTTAATTTTTGCACAAAACGGCGATATGAAGCAATCAGCAATTCATATGCAAAAAACGCTAGATTTAAATCCATATAAGGTGGAAGATCCAACATTTATGATTCAATTAGGAGAAATATTTGTAGGTGCAGAGAGATTTGAGGATGCTAAAACTGTTCTCTTGCGCTGTCAAGAATCTGCTTGGGCACCAGAAGACATCCCTAATTATCAGGAGCAGGTAGCAACATTGCTAGCCCATATTGAAAATTCATTAAAGGAAGGTACTAAAAATGAGTAAGTTCTACGAAAAAGTCGCCTATCGTGATACTGAAGAAGATATACAATCACAAAAATCTGTAGACAAATGGATTTTTGGGCTACTTCTTATTGTCATCGGATTTGTACCTTTAATCGTTATGGCGAGCGTAGTTGAGGTTCAATCACCAATGATAACTAATGTAAGTGCACTAACGGGTGGGACAAAGGGTGACCTTTTTACGCACTATAAAGCGTTAGCGGTATTAGTTATAACAATATTAGCAGGCATTATGTTCTTGGCCAAAATTTTATTTATGAACGGTGAAATTCGAAAAACGAAACTGAATTATGCAATAGGAGCATTTGCTGTAGCAATTGTGTTATCAACAATTATTTCACCAAACATTTCTATTGCATTGCATGGTCAATACAATCGTACTGATGGTGCAATTAGTTGGTTATGTTATTTAGCGTTATTCTTTATTGCGATGAATATCGACTATCCAAAAAAAGTATTAAACTATGTTTTATATTCTTTATATCCGTTTGTAGTAATTAACTTATTTATTATTACAATGAATTTCTATGGAAATGATTTATTACAAAAGGCAGCAATTAAAAAAATAGTTATAGCTTTTTTACCTGCAGGTGCCAACATTGGGGAAGATTCGATATTAGTAGGTACGTTAAACCAATGGAACTATATGAGTGGTATGTTTGCTATTATGACAGTAATGTTCCTGACAGCTGCTATTTTAGAGAAGAATATTGGTCAAGGAATTGGTCATTTAATAGTTGCTTTGATGTCTGTTGCTGTAGTATTAATGTCAATTTCTACTAGTGGTTTTTTAATAGTTTTTCTAATGATGATAGTAATATTTTTTGTTGCTTTTAAAGCAGAGAAAAGGAAAAGAAGTTTTGCGATAATTGCAGTATTTTTAATTGCAAGTGTACCTGTCTTTCATATACTCGCTTCTCATAATGCAAGAGTTTGGCATGAAACATTTGAGTTGATTACAAAGACGAATCCCTACAATGAATCATCAATAGATGCTGGTAATTTTGAATACAACTTTGTTTCAGGATTTATATCAAAGGCATATGCAAATGAAAAATTATTTGAACTTCCTAACCTACCGGAAGCTAGTATGTCAGCAGGTTCTGGTCGTGTTTATATTTGGAGTAAGACAATTGATTTATTTAAAGAACGTCCAATATTTGGTTATGGATTAGATACATTTATGTATAATTTCCCTCATTATAATATTGATTCTCGGGCTGGACTACAATCAGAACATATAATAACAGATAAACCGCATAGCATATACATTAGTTGGTTATATAGTGCAGGTATATTTGGTTTTATTAGTATCATGGCTATAGTAATTATTATAATATTTAAAGCAATGAATTTGGCTATTAAAGGAAATTTGTCATCGATATGGATATTCTCTATTGCTTGGGTAGCTTATTTAATGCAAGGTCTATTTAATGATAGTATACCAGGAATTACAGCTCCAATGTGGGTGGTAGCAGGTATATTGGTAGCTCAAACTTTAAAATATAAGGAGCAAATTTATGGAAGAAACAGTTAAATTACGTGAGATAATAGAGATTGTTTTAAAAGGAAAGATAATTATTGCAATTTTTATGATTATAAGTTTAATATTAGCTGCTACTATAAATTGGTTTGTACTTGATGAAAAATATGAATCAGTTGCAATTGTGCAAGTTACAAGTGGAGTACAAGAAACAGGGATCTTAGCAAGTTATATTCAAGCTGAGTTTACGCCAACTATTTATTCGCAACGTATACAAAACAAGCCAATTATGAAACAGGCATTTGAAGATGCGGGAGTCAAAAACAAATATAATGGAAAAAATTTGAAGGCGATTGTGGATGTTGACCCGACTAAAAATCTTATTGAATTGACTTATACTGCCTCAGCTCCAGACAAAGCACAGCATCAATTACAGGTGCTTATGGAAGCAACAAAACAAAAAATGAATGAATCTGTCCAATCAACATTGATAGATTTAGAAACAACTTATAATTCAGAATTGAATTCTTTATCTAATGAGATTGAATTAATTATTGAGCAGTATAATAAAATTATTAGAGACAATAAATTACCAGAAATTTTAATATTACAAACAGTATTAAATAACGAGACTGTGCTAAATATTACTAAAGATCAAACTACATCTTTGTCTAATATAAATGGGAATTTACAAAATAAACTTCTTCAAATGCAGGCTCAAATCCAAACTAAATCAGAAGAATACCGTAAAATATTAGCTTCTTATCAAACTGTAAAGACTGGACTAAACAGTTTTAAACCAGATCCTTTTATTCGAGTTATTGGAGAACCCACTTTAGAAGAAGATCCTTCATCACCAAATAGAGTATTAAATTTAGGAATTGGTTTAATATTTGGAATAATGGTAGGTTTATGCATAGTATTCTTCCGTCATTTTTGGAGAAACAGTGTACCATTGAAACAGAATTAAGAGAGGTTCTCTTCTATGAATTATCAAATGCGTTATATGCTATTTTTTATAATTGATTCAGTTATAATTCTATCAGCAATATTTTTAAGTTATTGGTTACTACATCCTTCTCTCAACATATATTCGGATAAGATGATAGGATTAAGTGCAGTAACATTATTAATTAGTCACCATATTGCAGCTTATTTTTTCAATCTATACAATCGTGTATGGAGTGTAGCATCGGCACGTGAATTATTGACTATTGGATATGCAGTATCAATATCGGTTTTAGTAGCAAGTGGTATGCAATTTATAGTGAAAAATGATATTTATTTTAGAGTGATGGCTATTACTTGGATGCTACATATTATAATGATTGGTGGCTCTCGTTTTTTACTTCGTATAATAAATGATAAAGAGTCTTTTCAAAATACTGATTATTTGAAACGTGTACTGATTGTAGGTGCTGGGCAGGGTGGTACAATGCTTGTAAGAAACTTAAAGCATACACCTAATCCTGATTCTATTCCTGTAGCTTTTGTAGATGATGATCCTTATAAACAACATTTAAAAATAATGGATGTTACCGTAAAAGGTACAACGAAAGATATACCTAAAATCGTAAAAGATGAACAAATAGATGAAATTATTATCGCTATACCATCACTAGGTAAATTCGGAACAAAAAGTATATATGATCGATGTGTAGAAACAGAGGTTAAAGTAAAAACTATGCCTAAGATAGAAGATGTCATGACCGGGAAAGTATCCGTTAGTGATATGAAAGAAGTAAATATTGAAGATTTACTTGGACGAGAAGAAGTTATACTAGATATGGTTTCAATTTCCAAGAAAATTAAGGATAGAACAGTCTTGGTTACAGGAGCAGGTGGATCAATTGGATCGGAAATATGTCGCCAAGTATTGAGTTTTCAACCCAAAAAATTAGTACTACTTGGTCATGGAGAAAATTCAATCTATAATATTCATATGGAGCTCATTCGTAAAATTTCTAGTTATACGGAATTGGTACCAGTCATTGCAGATGTTCAAGATAGAAATAGAGTTTTTGAAGTGGTAAGAGAACATGCGCCTAATGTAATTTATCATGCAGCAGCTCATAAGCATGTACCTATGATGGAATACAATCCTAGAGAGGCTGTTAAGAACAATATTTTTGGAACTAAAAATATTGCAGATGCAGCACACGAATTAAATGTATCAAATTTTGTTTTAGTATCTACAGATAAGGCAGTAAACCCAACAAATGTAATGGGGGCTACGAAACGAATTGCTGAAATGATTATTCAAAATCTAGCACAATCTAGCAATACAAAATTTGTTGCTGTTCGTTTTGGCAATGTCTTGGGCTCAAGAGGATCAGTTATTCCGTTATTTAAACAACAAATTTTAGCAGGTGGTCCAGTAACAGTAACGCACCCTGAAATGACAAGATATTTTATGACAATCCCAGAAGCATCTAGATTAGTATTACAAGCTGGGACATTAGCTAATGGGGGAGAAGTATTTGTTCTTGATATGGGAGAGCCTGTGAAAATTGTAGATCTCGCAAGAAACCTTATTCAACTTTCAGGATTTTCTGAGTATGAAATACCTATCGAATATACAGGTATTAGACCAGGTGAGAAAATGTATGAAGAATTGTTAAATGAAGAAGAAATTCAAGAGGAACATATATATCCAAAAATTCATGTTGGTCGTTCTACCCCATTAGAACAAGCTGAACTATTTGATCTGTTAAACAAACTTCCTACATTAGAATTAGAAGAATTGAAGCATACATTGATTTCTGTAGCGAATGAAAAGCAAGCTTTATGTAATTAATGATACTATGATTTCTAGTTATAAAAAAATGGCTTTTCTGTATTTTTGAAAAAAATTAAATATACCATATATTCTATATCTGTAATGTAAACAAGGTAAATAAAATACCTAAAACTAATCGATTAAAAAGCGCCGGTTGCAGATACGGCGCTATTGCTACTTATAATGTAAGGGAGAAATATTTTAGTGACAGAGAAAACAGGGATAGCTAATAGTATTTTTAAAGCATCTATAATGGTATTTATCCTAACACTTGGAAGTAGAATCCTAGGTTTTATGAGAGAATGGATTATAGCTGCTTTATATGGAACAGATAAAAATGCAGATGCCTTCCATCTAGCATTTTCTATTCCGGAGATAATAGATAGATTTTTAATCACAGGGGCGTTAGGTTCAATTTTAATTACATATTTCATTAAGTTGAAAGATGAACAAAATAAATTTATTTTAATTGAATTTTATACAACTATTAAGAGAGTATTAGTAGTATTTTCAATGTTTTTATCAATATTAGTAGCAGTATTTTCAAAAGAGTTACTATTAATACTTTCTCCTAATTTAAATAAAAATATATTAGAATTATCTATTCCCTTATTAAGAATAATGATATTTGCAAACGTATTTCTCAGCCTTACATTGCTTATTAAGAGTTATTTAGACAGTAATAAAAGATTTATTGTATCATCATTGGCCCCTATTATACAAAATCTCTTTTTTGTCATATTAGTTTTATTAACTAAAAATAAATTCAATATAAATTCATTAGCAATAATATACTTGATCTCAGTTATTTTACAGTATTTGTACTTAGTTAAATATAGTGGGGTATATAGGGAATTCAGCCACAAGAATTTAAAATTAAGATTTAATAAAGATGCCATAGATTTATTTAAAATGGCATTACCAGTAGTATTTACAATGTTTATTACAGAAATTAATGTTTTTATTGATAAGATAATTGCAAGTAATTATTCTGTTGGGAGTGTGGCGGCATTAAGTTATGCGAATAAACTAATCCACTTACCAATTGGAATATTGGGTGGAAGTTTGTTAACAGTTTTTATGCCATATATAGCTAGTTGTATTAATATAAAAAAATATGATAGTGCAGGACAATATCAAGCGAAATTATTTAGAATAATAATAATTGTTACAACAGTAATGATTAGTTCTTATTGGATTTTTAGTTTAGAAATAATTAAATATGTTTTTGGATATGGTAACTTTGATGAACAAGCCATTAATCAAACTGCTTATTATTTAAAAGGTTATTCAATTACTATTCTACTATATCTTTTGATATTAGCATTAATACGTATATATCATATTCATTTAGATGTAGTTACCCCAATGAAAATAGGAGCTGTTACTTTAATAATTAAATTTGTTTCTGCTTATATTTTGGTTGGGAATTTTGGTGTCGCTGGCGCAATA
>Ga0213828_1000550_pt1 | contig 35297 bp, 26 predicted proteins | sample MC6MC0897MG_FD_180664 | JGI IMG/M metagenome (GOLD analysis project Ga0213828, IMG submission 180664) | Enriched soil aggregate microbial communities from Iowa State University, Ames, United States - MC6-MC0897-MG | ecosystem: Environmental > Terrestrial > Soil > Unclassified | place: USA: Iowa...
TTCGACACCGGCGTGATCAACATTCGCAAGTACACGGCCTACCAGTTGGCCGTGCTCCAGTAAAAAGGACCTGCACATGCGTACCGAACAACCGCAAGTGATCTACCTCAAGGACTACCAGGCGCCCGAGTACCTGATCGACGAGACGCACCTGACCTTCGAGCTGTTCGAGGACCACACCCTGGTCCATGCGCAACTGGTCATGCGCCGCAACCCGGCACGCGGTGCCGGCCTGCCGCCACTGGTGCTCGACGGCCAGCAGCTCGAACTGCTGCGCGCCTCGCTGGACGATCAGGAGTTGCAGCCAAGCGACTACCAGCTTGAAGCCGACAGCCTGACGGTCCACCCCAAGGCCGAGCGCTTCACCCTCGACACCAGCGTGAAGATCCACCCCGAGAGCAACACCGCGCTGGAAGGCCTTTACAAGTCCGGCAAGATGTTCTGCACCCAGTGCGAGGCCGAGGGTTTCCGCAAGATCACCTATTACCTCGACCGCCCGGATGTGATGAGCACCTTCACCACCACGGTGATCGCCGAGCAGCATCGCTACCCGGTGCTGCTGTCCAACGGCAACCCGATCGGCAGCGGGCCGGCTGAAGAGGGCCGGCACTGGGCGACCTGGGAAGACCCGTTCATGAAACCGGCCTACCTGTTCGCCCTGGTGGCCGGTGACCTGTGGTGCGTCGAGGACAGCTTCACGCGCCAGTCGGGCCGCGACGTGACCCTGCGTATCTACGTCGAACCCGAGAACATCGACAAGTGCGACCACGCCATGGTCAGCCTGAAGAAGTCCATGCGCTGGGACGAGGAAGTCTACGGCCGTGAGTATGACCTGGACATCTTCATGATCGTCGCGGTCAATGACTTCAACATGGGCGCCATGGAAAACAAGGGCCTGAACATCTTCAACTCGAGCTGCGTGCTGGCCCGCGCCGAAACCGCCACCGACGCCGCCCACCAGCGGGTCGAAGGCGTGGTCGCCCACGAGTACTTCCACAACTGGTCGGGCAACCGCGTAACTTGCCGCGACTGGTTCCAACTGTCGCTCAAGGAAGGCTTCACGGTGTTCCGCGACGCCGAGTTCAGCGCCGACATGAACTCGCGCACGGTCAAGCGCATCGAGGACGTCGCCTACCTGCGTACCCACCAGTTCGCGGAAGATGCCGGCCCAATGGCCCACCCGGTACGCCCGGACAGTTTCATCGAAATCTCCAACTTCTACACCCTGACCGTGTACGAGAAGGGTGCCGAAGTGGTGCGCATGGTCCGCACCCTGCTGGGCGCCGAGGGCTTCCGCAAGGGCAGCGACCTGTACTTCGAACGCCACGATGGCCAGGCGGTGACCACCGACGACTTCATCAAGGCCATGGAAGATGCCAACGGCGTCGACCTGACACAGTTCAAGCGCTGGTACAGCCAGGCCGGCACGCCGCGCCTTGAGGTGAGCGAAGCCTATGACGCGGGTGCCCAGACCTACAGCCTGACGTTCCGCCAGAGCTGCCCGCAGACGCCGGACAAGGCCGACAAGTTGCCGTTTGTGATCCCGGTCGAACTGGGCCTGCTGGATGCCGAAGGCAACGACCTGCCACTGCGCCTGGCCGGCGAAGCCGCCGCTGCCGGCAGCAGCCGCGTGCTGTCGGTGACCGAGGCCGAGCAGACCTTCACCTTCGAAGGCATCACGGCCAAGCCGCTGCCCTCGCTGCTGCGTGGTTTCAGCGCGCCGGTGAAGCTGAGCTTCCCGTATGACCGCGACCAGCTGATGTTCCTCATGCAGCATGACAGCGACGGCTTCAACCGCTGGGAAGCGGGCCAGCAACTGTCGGTGCAGGTGCTGCAGGAGCTGATTGGCCAGCATCAGCGCGGCGAAGCGCTGAAGCTCGACCAGCGCCTGATCACTGCGCTGGGCACCGTGCTGGGCAACACGTCGCTGGACGCTGCCATGGTCGCCGAGATGCTGTCGCTGCCGGGCGAGGCCTACCTCACCGAGATCAGCCAGGTGGCCGACGTCGATGCCATCCACGCCGCCCGCGAGTTCGCTCGCCAGCAGATCGCCGAGCAGTTGTTCGATGGCCTGTGGGCGCGCTATCAGGCGCACCGCGAGGCCTCGCGCAGCACGGCCTACGTCGCTTCGGCCGAGCACTTCGCCCGCCGCAGCCTGCAGAACATCGCCCTGTCGTACCTGATGCTGAGCGGCAAGCCGCAGGTGCTGGAAGCGACCCTGGAGCAGTTCGACCAGTGCGACAACATGACCGAACGCCTGACGGCCCTGGCGGTACTGGTCAACTCGCCGTTCGAGGCTGAGCGGGCCAAGGCGCTGGCAATCTTCGCCGAGCACTTCAAGGACAACCCGCTGGTCATGGACCAGTGGTTCAGCGTGCAGGCCGCCAGCTCACTGCCGGGCGGGCTGGCGCGGGTCAAGGCACTGATGCAGCACCCGGCGTTCACCCTGAAAAACCCGAACAAGGTGCGCGCGCTGGTTGGTGCCTTTGCCGGGCAGAACCTGGTCAACTTCCATGCGGCGGATGGCTCGGGCTATCGCTTCCTGGCAGACCTGGTGATCGAGCTGAATGCGCTGAACCCGCAGATTGCTTCGCGTCAACTGGCACCGCTGACCCGCTGGCGCAAGTATGACGCTGCGCGTCAGGCGTTGATGAAGGGCGAACTGGAGCGGATCCTCGCTTCTGGGGCGCTGTCCAGTGATGTGTATGAAGTGGTGAGCAAGAGCCTGGCTTGATTGCCAGTGGGGCCGCAAAGCGGCCCCAGCCTTTTATGTGCTTAACAAAACATAACGTCCCGCTCGTTGTATCCGCGCAACGTTCCCCGCTACGATCCCCCCAAGCTATTGCAGGCCTCTACCACAGGCTTTTCGCAGTACCTGCAAGGCATTGACCCACTAAGAAGAACACAACAGGGGACAGTCATGAGGGAGCAGCTGATGGCGCAGCCCAGGCGTGGTGCCTGGCCGCTGGCCGCCGGTGCGATGCTGGCGCTGGCATTGGGAATGTGGACGGGCAGCGTCGAAGCCGCTGCCGCCGACGAATACTCGACCGAATCGGCCAAGGCCAGCCAGAGCCTGCTGATCGACGCCGCCCACGCCGGCAAGCGCCTGGTAGTGGTGGGCGATCGCGGTCATATCCTGTTCTCCGACGACCAGGGCAAGACCTGGACCCAGGCGCGGGTGCCCACCCGGCAACTGCTCACCGCCGTGTTTTTTCTCGACGACAAGCGTGGCTGGGCAGTCGGCCATGATGCGCAGATCCTCGCCAGCACCGACGGCGGCGCGACCTGGAGCAAGCAGTTCGAAGACCTTACCCGTGAAGCCCCGTTGCTCGATGTCACCTTCCTCGACGCCCAGCACGGGTTTGCCGTAGGTGCCTATGGCGCCTTGCTGGAAACCCGCGACGGCGGCCAGCACTGGCAGGACGTCGCCGAGCGGCTGGACAACCCCGACCAGTTTCACCTCAACGGCATCGCCGTGATCAAGGGTGCCGGCCTATTCATTGTCGGCGAGCAGGGCAGCATGTTCCGCTCCAGCGACAACGGCCAGGCCTGGGCCAAGGTCGACGGCCCTTACGAGGGCTCGTTGTTCGGTGTGATCGGCACCGCCCAGCCGCAGACCCTGCTGGCCTACGGCCTGCGCGGCAACCTGTTCCGTTCAACGGACTTCGGTGACAGCTGGCAGCCGATCGCGCTCAAGGCCGCGCGCGGCGCCCTCGAATTCGGCCTGGCAAGCGCTACGCTTGTCGAGGATGGCAGCGTGGTGCTGGTCGGTAACGGCGGCAGTGTGTTGCGCAGCCATGACGACGGGCAAACTTTCAGCGTCTACAACCGCGCCGACCGCATCGCCCTGGCCGGCGTCACTGGCCTGTCCACGGGCGGCTTGCTGCTGGTGGGGCAGGGTGGTGTGCACCTGGCCACCGCCGAAGGTGCCGACCAGGCTGCCGAGGAGCCGCGCCCATGACCAGCAGGGAGAGCATCACCATGCACCCGCATCATCAGGACAAGGCCACGCTGCTCGAACGCCTGATCTTCAATAATCGCCCCGTGGTCATCGCCCTGTGCGTGCTGGTCAGCATTTTCCTGTTCTGGCAGGCCACGCAGATTCGCCCCTCGACCAGCTTCGAAAAAATGATCCCGCTCGAACACCCGTTCATCGAGCAGATGATGGAGCACCGCAACGACCTGGCCAACCTCGGCAATACCGTGCGTATTTCCGTGGAGGCGGTCAACGGCGACATCTTCGACAAGGACTACATGGAGACCCTGCGCCAGATCCATGACGAGGTGTTCTACATCCCCGGTGTCGACCGCGCCGGGCTGAAGTCGCTGTGGAGCCCCAGCGTGCGCTGGACCGAAGTGACCGAAGAAGGCTTCTCGGGTGGCGAGGTGATCCCCAATACCTACAACGGCTCGGCCGAAAGCCTCGACGCGTTGCGCGACAACGTGCTCAAGTCCGGCCAGGTCGGGCGCCTGGTGGGTAACAACTTCAAGTCCACTATCGTTGACGTGCCGCTGCTGGAGAGCTACCCCGACCCGCAGGACCAGGGCAAGCAGGTCAAACTCGACTACCAGCAGTTCTCGCATCAGCTGGAAGAAAAGATCCGCGACAAGTTCCAGGCACAGAACCCCAACGTGAAGATCCATATCGTCGGCTTCGCCAAGAAGGTCGGCGACCTGATCGACGGCCTGGTGATGGTGGTGATGTTCTTCGGTGTGGCCCTGGCCATCACCTGTGTGCTGCTGTACTGGTTTACTTGGTGCATCCGCAGCACCATCGCCGTGCTCATCACCACCCTGGTGGCGGTGGTCTGGCAACTGGGGTTGATGCATGCGGTGGGCTTCGGCCTGGATCCGTATTCGATGCTGGTGCCCTTCCTGATCTTCGCCATCGGCATTTCCCATGGGGTGCAGAAGATCAACGGCATCGCCCTGCAGTCCAGCGACGCCGACAACGCCCTGACTGCGGCCCGGCGCACCTTCCGCCAGCTGTTCCTGCCCGGGATGATCGCCATCCTCGCCGATGCCGTGGGCTTCATCACCTTGCTGATCATCGACATCGGGGTCATCCGCGAGCTGGCCATCGGCGCTTCGATCGGTGTCGCGGTCATCGTCTTTACCAACCTGATCCTGCTGCCGGTGGCGATCTCCTATGTGGGCATCAGCAACAAGGCCGTCGAGCGCAGCAAGAAGGATGCGACCCGTGAACACCCGTTCTGGCGCCTGCTGGCCAACTTCGCCAGTGCCAAGGTGGCGCCGGTGTCGATTGGCCTGGCCTTGGTGATGTTCGCCGGTGGCCTGTGGTACAGCCAGAACCTGAAGATCGGCGACCTCGACCAGGGCGCTCCGGAACTGCGCCCGGACTCACGCTACAACCAGGACAACAACTTCATCATCAGCAACTATTCGACCAGCTCGGACGTGCTGGTGATCATGGTCAAGACGCCGTCGGAAAGCTGCTCGATCCACTCGACAATGGCGCCGATCGACGAGCTGATGTGGACCATGGAGAACACCCCGGGCGTGCAGTCGGCGATCTCGCTGGTGACCGTGTCCAAGCAGGTGATCAAGGGCATGAACGAGGGCAGCCTGAAATGGGAGACCCTGTCGCGCAACCCGGACGTTCTCAACAACTCCATCGCCCGCGCCGACGGGCTGTACAACGCCGACTGCTCGCTGGCGCCGGTGCTGGTGTTCCTCAACGACCACAAGGCCGAGACCCTGGAACGGGTTACCGCCGCCGCCAAGGCCTTTGCCGACAGCCACAACAAGGAAGGCCTGCAGTTTTTGCTGGCAGCCGGCAACGCCGGGATCGAGGCGGCCACCAACGAGGTCATCAAGTCGGCCGAACTGACCATTCTGGTGCTGGTGTACATCTGCGTGGCGGTGATGTGCCTGATCACCTTCCGCTCGTTCGCCGCGACTTTGTGCATCGTCCTGCCGCTGGTGCTGACATCGGTGTTGGGTAATGCACTGATGGCCTACATGGGCATTGGCGTGAAGGTCGCCACCTTGCCGGTAGTGGCCTTGGGCGTGGGCATTGGCGTGGACTACGGCATCTACATCTACAGCCGCCTGGAAAGCTTCCTGCGCGCAGGCCTGCCGTTGCAGGAGGCCTACTACGAAACCCTGCGTTCGACTGGCAAGGCCGTGTTGTTCACGGGGTTGTGCCTGGCCATTGGCGTGTGCACCTGGATCTTCTCGGCGATCAAGTTTCAGGCCGACATGGGCCTGATGCTGACCTTCATGCTGCTGTGGAACATGTTCGGTGCGCTGTGGCTGCTGCCGGCGCTGGCGCGGTTCCTGATCAAGCCCGAGAAGATGGTGGGCAAGGAGGGTGGGTCGATTTTCGCCCACTGATTGCTGTATCTGGGGGCCGCGTTGCGGCCCCTTCGCGACGCAATGTGGGGGCGGCCTTGCGTCGCAATGGGCTGCAAAGCAGCCCCAGGGTTATAATGCCGGCACCTCTCTAACTGGTACCCCCCATGTCCCCCCTTGCCACCGCCCTCGCAGCCTGCGACATGCTGCTGATCGACGGCCTGCACGCCTTCGACTTCACCGCCAACGAAACCGGTCTCACCGTCGAATGCATGGACGGCCGCCAGCTGCGCCGCTGGGCTTTTACCGCCGAACAGGTCGCCACCGCCATCGCCACGGGTGACGAGTGGCAGCTCAGCGATGCCCAGGGCGAGCATCGTCTAGTCTGTATGAGTGCCTTTCGTGCCCCGGATGAAGACGACGATGAAGCGAATCTGGACGAGCCTGCTGACCGCTAGCCTGATGACCCTGACCCTCAATGCCCAGGCTGCCACACTGCTGGTGGGCAGCTACACCGATGGCGCCAGCCAAGGTATCTACCGCTACCAGTTCGACAGCACGACAGGCCATATCGACCCCACCCCGCAACAGGTGGTCAAGAGCGTGAGCCCCTCCTGGCTGGTGCTCTCGGCCGACCAGCGGCAACTGTTCGCGGTCAACGAAACCGTTCAGGGCCACGTCAGCAGTTTCAGCGTGAGCAGCAAAGGCGAGATCAACCCCCTCAACCAGGTGGCCAGCCGGGGCGACGAGCCAACCCACGCCAGCCTCAGCCGCGACCAGCGCTACCTGTTCGTTGCCAATTACGCGGTCAAGCCAGACCCCGGTGGCAGCCTGGTGGTGATCCCGGTGGCCAAGGACGGCAAGCTCAAGGCGGTGGTGCAGCAGGCCCGGCACAAGCCAAGTGGCGCCAACCCCGAACGCCAGGCCGGCGCCCATGTGCATTCGCTGGTGCTGTCGCCGGATGGGCAGCACCTGTATGCCAGCGACCTGGGCGCCGACAAGGTGTTCATCTATCGCTACGATGGCGCCAGCGCAGACCACCCACTGACACCGGCGATTCCTGCTTCGGTGGCCTTGCCGCCGGGCAGCGGCCCGCGCCACCTGCTGTTCGACGGCAAGGGGCGACATGCTTACCTGACCCTGGAAATGAGCGCCGAGGTGGTAATGTTCGATGTTCAGGAAGGCAACCTTGTCGAACGCCAGCGCCTGCACCTGACCGAGCGCCAGGATGCCGCGGCCAAAGCCGGTGGTGGCTTGCACCTGTCGGCGGATGGGCGCTTCCTGTATGTCAGCAATCGGGGCACGGCCAACGAGATCGTGGCGTTCAGCGTAGGCAAGGATGACGGCCAACTGGCGTTCTTGCAGCGCCGTTCGGTCGAAGGTGATCACCCTCGGGAATTTGCCCTGGACCCCAGCGACAACTTCCTGCTGGTGGCCAACCAGAAGAGTAACCAGATTGTGGTCATGCGCCGCGATCCGCGTAGCGGCAAACTGGGGGACACGGTGCAGACGCTGCCACAGGATGCGCCGTCGGACCTGAAATTCATCGAGTGACTATCGATCAGCGTGATAATGGTTACTGTCGCAATGAATTTCTAGCGGCGACCTTGGCGGCGTAAGTTTGACCCAAGGCCCAAACGGGCCAACGTCAAACCACCGCCGTCGAGGTAAGCCCAGATGAACTTCAATCTCTTCCCGGTCATCGCCGCATCCGCCATCTCCGCTTCGGTCGTGCTGCCGGCACAGGCCCATGCCGACACCAGCAGCAAGGCGTCCAGTACCCACAGCTATACCGAGCAGTACCTGCGCCAGAGCGCGCATTTTCATGCAGCCTTGAGTGGCAAGCACGGCCACTGAGCACTACCCGGCTTTTGTGTAGGAGCGGCCTTGCGTCGCGAACAGGGCTGCGCAGCGGCCCCAGCAATCTGTGTAGCGACACAGAACTTGGGGCCGCTACGCGCCCCTTTCGCGACGCAAGGCCGCTCCTACACAAGGGCCATGTCAGGTCACTTGGCCATGACAGCCTTGAACAGGTCCGACGCCAGCCACCCCTCCAGCCAGCTCCGCACCCGCGGATAAGCCGCCTCGGCGAACCACTGCGGTTCGACCCCGGCAAACTGGCGCATCAGGGGCAGCAACGCGGCATCGGCCAGGCTCGGATGATCGGCCAGCAGGTAAGCCCGGCCTTCAAGCAGTACTTCAAGCGCTGCCAGCCAGGTTTCGGCCTGCTGGCGGTAGTGCTCGCGGGAATGCTCAGGGTATCGCTCGGCGTACTTGTACAGGTTCACCTGCGCCTTGAACGTGGAGTCGTTACGGGCGATCAGCGCCTCGGCCTGTTGCGCCGCCGCCGGATCCGCCCGTAGCCGCCAGTCCTGCGGGTCGTTGCGTTCCAGCGCCCAGCGCATGATGTCCAGGCTCTCCTCCAGCACGCCGGTACCGGTGTCCAGCACCGGCACCGTACCCTTGGGCGACAACGCCAGCAGCGCGGCCGGTTTGTTCTTCATCGCCACTTCCTCGACCCGTACTTCGCACCCGGCATAGCGCAGGGCCAGGCGCGCGCGCATGGCCCAGGGGCAGCGGCGGAACGAGTAGAGGATCACCCGCACACCTCGACGTCACTCAGGCCGTTGCCCTGGCGGCGCACCTGGATCTGCACCGGGATGCGTTCATGCATCTCCTGCACGTGGGAGATCACCGCGACCTTGCGGCCCTGAGCCTGCAAGCCGTCGAGGGCATCCATGGCCAGTTGCAGTGATTCTGGGTCGAGGCTGCCGAAGCCTTCGTCGATGAACAACGATTCGATGCGCAGGGTGCTCGAGGCCATCGACGCCAGGCCCAGTGCCAGGGCCAGCGATACCAGGAAGGTTTCACCGCCCGACAGCGAATGCACCGAGCGCAGCTCGTCGCCCATCTCGGTGTCCAGCACCAGCAGGCCCAGGGCACTGCCGCCGCGCTTGAGGCGGTAGCGACGCGCCAGCTGGCGCAACTGGCTGTTGGCATGGTGCAGCAGCAGGTCGAGGTTGTAACCCTGGGCGATCTTGCGGAACACATCGCCAGAGGCCGAACCGATCAACGCATTCAGGCGCGCCCAGCGCTGCCATTGCTGATGGGCCTGTTCGATGTCCTCGGCCAGCGCCTGATACGCCAGTTGGCGACGCTGGTCTTCGGCCTGGGCGGCGCGCAGCTCGGCGCACTGCTGTTCATGGTTGGCCAGCAACGCGCGCAGTGCTGCGAGGGACTGCTCAAGGTCTTCGGCCGTGGCCTCGACGCTGGCTTGCGCGGTATGTTGCTGCAGGCGCTGTTCACGCTCCTGCAACAGCACGCGGCCTTGTTCGATGGCCTTTTGTGCAACTTGCAGGCGCTGGCGCAGTTCGCCCACTTGTGCGTCGTCCATGGCCAGCAGGCGGTCGAGGCCGCTATCGTCGAGCTCGGGGTGTGCGGCGCGCCACTGAGCGATTTCACCCTGCAACTGCTGGTGTTCGTGGTCCAAAGCCTGCTGGCGGGCGCTATTGGCCTTGAGTTCGCCGGCCAGCTGCAGGGCATGGGTGCGGGCCTGTTGCAACTGCTCGGCAGTCTCGGCTTCGCCTGTGCGGGCGTGCTCTACCTGTTGCTCCAGATGGCGTTGCCAGTCCTCGGCACGCGGGTGTTCACCCAGCAGCTCGGCTAGGGCGGCGCGGGCCTTGTCCATCTGTTCGGCCAGCCCGCTGACCTGCAGTTGCAGTTCTTGCTGGCGCTGCACGCGGGTTTGCTGCTGGTCGTGCAGGCGCTCCAGCTGTTGCAGGCGCTGCTGATGTTCTTGCAGTTCGTCCTTTTGCTGGTCCAGCTGTTGCTGGCGCTGGGCGATCTGCTGGTCGAGGCTGAGGAAGGCCTGCGCCGGCTCATCGCGCAGGGCCTGCAGCACAGGGGGCGGCAGCAGGTTGGCGAAATCGGCCAAGGCCTGCTCAAGGCGTTCCTGGTCGGCGGCCAGAGCTTGGTGCTGCTGGTCCAGGCGGCGTTGTGCCTGCTGTTGGGCTTCGCTCGCGGCTTGCAACTGCTGATTGAGGCGGGTGGCATCCCTTTGCAGGGTCAGCAGCGTGGCTTGGCGCTGTTCGTCACGGCCGATTTCCTGGTCGAGGCGGCGCAGTTGGCTGTCCAGCCAGGCACTGCGGGCCTTGTCTTCATGGGCACTGAGTGCGGGCCACAGGGCATGGGCCGCCAGTTGCTCGGCCAGCGGCTGCAACTGCTCACTCAGTTGCGCCTGTTGATGCTGATACTCCTTGATCTGGCCATTGACCACACCCACCTGGGTGCGCAACTCGATCAGGCGGGAATTGAAGTGCTCGACCTGTGCCAGGGCCGTCGCTTCTTCGGCCTGGTCATGCCGGCCCAGGCTTTGCAGCAGCGCTTCGGGCTGATGGAAGGGATGCTCGGCGCTGCCACAGACCGGGCAGGGTTCGCCCTCGTGCAATTGCGCACGCAGTTCTTCGACGCTGGTGCTGCGCGCCAGGCGCTGACGTTCCAGCAGTTGCCGGGTGAGCGCCAGCGCCTGCTCGGCAGCTTCAAGCTCGGCCTTGGCGGCGGTGCCTTCGCCAATCAGTTGCTGGCGTTGCTGCAGGGCCAGTTGCTGGCGTTCGCGCAACGACTGGATACCCTGTTGCAGCTCCTGCTCGCGGGCATGCAGGCGCGACAGTTGTTCCACGGCACGTTGCTGTTTGCGGTTTTCCTGCAGCATGCCGCCCAGCAGGTCGAGCTGTTCGGCCAGGGCCTGGGGCTCTGCTGCGGCTTCGCGGAACAGCACTTCGAGGGCGTCGCGCTGGGTTTGCAACTGCGCATTGGCCTGGCTGGCCTGGGCCTGCAGGCCCGGCAGCTCTTCGCCGCCCTGGTTCAGGCGGTTGCCGATCTGCAGCAACTGTTGTAGCTGTGGGCGATAAGCCTGCCAGGCGCTGGTGAGGGCAGCCAGGGGGGCACTCTCGGCCAGAGCAGTGTCGATCTGCGCCAGTTGCTGCTGGCCGCGCTGCTGGTGCTCGGCCAACTGCTGCAGTTGTTGCGCGAGCTCGGCGGCGGCCAGGTCGGCCTGCTGGCCGGCCTCGCGGGCCTTGGCCAGTTCTTGCTCCAGGCGGGTGAGGGTGTCTTGCTCGGCGAAAGCCTGGCGCAGGCGCGGGGCGTTTTCGCCCTGGCTGGCCTGGGCCTGGCTCAGCGCCTGACGGGCTGATTCGAGGGCCCGTTCAAGTTCGCCGATGCGGCCTTGCAGGTCGCTCTGCTGGCGGTGTTGTTCGCTGAGCTCGCTGGCCAACGGCGCGAGCTGCGCCGCCAGGGCCTGCTGACGGTGGAACTGGTGGCGCTGGGGCGCCAGGCGCTCCAGGCGCTCCAGGTCCAGGCGCTGATCGGTGAGGTGCTGCCAAGCCTGCTCGGCGGCCTGCAATGCTGAGCTGGCTTCGCCCTGCTGTACCTGCAGCTGGCGCTGTTCATCGAGCCAGGTACGTTGCTGCTCGAGCTGGCGCTCTTGCGCCTGGTCGGCCTTGAACTGCTGCTGTGCCTGCTCCAGGCGCTGGTCGAGTTCGGCGCGGGCATCGCTCGGCATGGGCAACAGGTGGCTGGCGCGGTCCTTCAGGGCACTGTGCGCCTCGCCGGCCTCGCGGGCCTTGCTGAAGGCACGCTGGCCAAGGCGGGTATAAATCGCCGTGTTGGTGAGCTTTTCCAGCAGTTCGCTGCGTTCCTTGTCGTCGGCCTTGAGGAAGGCGCCGAACTCGCTCTGGGCCAGCATCACCGCGCGGGTGAACTGCTCGAAGTTCAGGCCCAGGCGCGCTTCGACCAGTTGCTTGTATTCCTGCTTGCCACTGGCCAGTACCTGCTCGCTGTCCAGGTCATAAAAGCTCTGGCGGCTGTGTTGCAGCTTGCCGTTGGCCTTGTCGCGGGCGCGGTTGGCTTCCCAGCGGGCACGGTAGCGACGGCCGTCGATGCCGACGAAGTCGACTTCGGCGAAACCGCTGCCGGTGCCTCGGCGCACCAGGTTGCGTGGGTCAGAGGTCGGGATCTCGCCGTCGGCGTCCGGCACCTTGGCTTCGCGGCCAATGTCGTTGAGCCGGGGGACAGTGCCGAACAGGGCCAGGCACAGGGCATCGAGCAGCGTGCTCTTGCCGGCGCCGGTCGGGCCGGTGATGGCGAACAGGCCGGCGCTGGCCAGCGGCTCGGCGGTGAAATCGATGTCGATCGGGCCGGCCAGGGATGCCAGGTTCTTCAGGCGGATGGCGAGAATCTTCATGGCTGTTCCTCTTCCAGCTGTGCGTCCTGCAACAGCAGGGCGAAGTCGGCCAAGGCCTGTTCATCGGCGGGGTTGCCGTAGGCTTGCTCCCAGGCGCGGCTGAACAGGTCTTGCGGGGTCATCTGGGACAGTTCGACGAAGGCCAGGTCGTCGTCCTCGGCGCTGGCGCGCCCGGCATATTCGGCGCCAATGCGGATCAGCCGCACGGCTTTGCCTTGCAGGGCGCCTTCGATTTGCTGGCGCAGGTCGGGCTGCGGTTCGTCCAGCACGACGCGCACTTCGAGCCAGGGCTGGCGGTTAGGGTCTTCGAGCAGGTCGATCACCGGCAGTTCGGCGAGCTGTGCCAGCAGCTCGCCAAGCGGTGCCGGGCCGATGCGTTGCAGGGCCACGGCGCGAGGCACCGGGCGCGCTTCGACGCTGACCAGCTCGGCACCGTCCAGCTCTACCTCCAGCACCTGGTGCGGGTAGTTGATCTCGGCGAACGACAGCGGGATCGGCGAGCCGCTGTAGCGAATGCGGTCTTCGCGGTTGACCTTCTGCGGCTTGTGCAGGTGGCCCAGGGCGACATAGCTGATGGCCTTGTCGAACAGCTTGGCCGGCAAGGCCTCGGCGTTGCCGATGATCAGGCTGCGCTCGGAGTCTTCCGACACGGCGCCGCCGGCCATGTGGGCATGGCTGATGGCGACCAGTGCCTGGTCCTTCTTGCGTTTTTGCAGGGCGGCGGCAATCAGTTGCTGGTGCACCTGGGTGATGCCTTGCAGGTAGTCGTCACCCAGCTGCGGGCCGGTCACTTCCGCGGGGCGCAGGAAGGGCAGCGCCAGGCACCAGGCGCTGATTTTGCCGCGGGCGTTGGTCAGTGGGATCAGCAGGCGCTCGGCATCCAGCTGGCCTTCGTCGAGCCAGTGCACACGGCCCAGGGCGTGAGTGCGCAGGCGGCGCATCAATGCTGCGGGCAGTTCGATGCGCGAGCCGGAGTCGTGGTTACCGGCGATCATCACGATGTCCAGCTTGGGCTGTTGCTCGTGGGCCTGGACGATGAAGTCGTAGAGGCGCTCCTGGGCTTTGACCGGTGGGTTGACCGTGTCGAAGATGTCGCCGGCGATCAGCAGCGCATCCGGCTGGCGCAGGTGCAGTTGGCCGAGCAGCCAGTGGAGGAAGCAAGCGTGTTCGAAATCGCGTTCCTGGCCGTGCAGGCTTTGGCCCAGGTGCCAGTCGGAGGTATGAAACAGACGCATGGATGACCTGTTGGTGTCGAGTCGAGCAAGCGGGGGGCTTGGCTTGGATGATGGGCGTTGCGCAGGGGGGTATGGTAACTCAATGGTGGGGGAGAGGGGCATGCCTGGGGGGATTGCATGTGGGGGAATGGATGTGGGCGTACAGGTGCATGTCATGAGTCTTTCAGCGCCTATCAGATCGAGCGCCGCCCGCGCGGCGCTTCGCGGGGCAAGTCGGATCGCCGCACCGCCGCTCCCACATCTGTTTCGGGCCAGTTATGCCTGATGCATTGGCGCGCGGCCCTTTGGTGCCCGCCACAATATCGCGTCGGACAAACAAGGCGGTCGCGCGCAAATGGCACAGGCCTCACTGGCCCGAAACAGATGTGGGAGCGGGCTTGCCCCGCGAAGCGCCGCGCGGGCGGCGCTCGATCTCACAGGCGCTGAAAATGCCAAGCCCTGCACCCGCTGCACCCCACATGTCACTTCGGATACAACGGCGGCAACCCCCCCGTATCCCCGGAAGGCAGCAGCACCTGCTCGGCCGGCGGAATGGTACCGATCGCCCGCCACAAATCCTCACCCTGCCAATACTGCCCACTCTCGCTATACAACGCCCCATTCAGCCCATCCAGCGCATCGGACAACGGCACGAAACGCGCCGCCATCTCCGCCAGCGTCTGCGGTTGCTGGCGTGCCCAGGCATCGAGCGCCTGGCGCGTGGCCTGCGGGTCGTTGGCCTGGCAGGCGCGCTTGAGGTCGTCCAGCAGGGTGCGTGGGCTGGGGCCTTGTTGTGCGGCGCGCAGCACCGCCGGTTGCGAGCGCGCCCGCCACCACAAGGTGAAGCCCAGCAGCGTGGTCAGGGCCAACACCAGCGTGGCAAGCTGCCAAGGCCACAGCAAGCCGCTGCCAGAACGGCTGTCGCCGACCGGGGTGTCGGCGCTCAGCGCCGGGTTGTCCTGCACGTTCAGGGTTCGCGCCGGCAGGCTGGTGTGCTCGAGGTGATCTTCACGGGTGTTCCACCACGATACTTCCAGCGCTGGCAGGGCCAACTCGCCACTGTGGGTAGGCACCAGGGCCTCACGCTCCTCGCGGTTGGCGGTCATGCCGCGGTCGTTGATTTCGTTGCGCAGCAGCGGCTGGTCGGGGTAGCGGCGCAGGCCGGTGATCTCGGTGGCCGGCAGCGGCGGCAGCTGAGTGCTGGACAAACCGTCAGCGCGCAGGGTGATGTTGCGGGTGAGGGAATCGCCAATCTGCGTCTGCTGGCTGCCTGGGTCGGGGTTCCAGTGCTCTTCAAGGGTCAGGCTGCGTGCGGGCAGCCACGGCGCACCGGCCGGCCAGGCCGCCGGAATCGGGCGCACGGCGAGGCGCAGCGGCAGCGAGCTGACCTGCACCTGGCGGCCGGCACGCGGCGCGGCGGCGGGCGATTGTTCGTCGTCGACGCTGGCGGCGGCGGTGGCGGTAAAGGTCAGGGGGGGGATCTCCAGGCCGCCGCTCTGCTGCGGATAGACGGCATAGCGGGTTTCAATCACCCCGTGGCGCACGCCGTTGATTTCCTTTTCGTAAGTGCGCGACTCGCCCAGAGGCTCGACCTTGGCGTTGTCCAGCTGCAGCGGGCTGAGGCTGCTGTCGTCATACAGCGCCACCGAATGGTAGATGCGCAGGGTCAGCACCGCCTGGGCCTGGACATACACATCGGTGCTGTCCAGGGTCGCTTCGATGAACACTTGGGAGGCGCTTTCCTGGCGGCTGGCATCGGCCTGCAGCACTTGCAGGTCGATGGCCTGGCTGCGTGACTGGCCCAGTTGCAGTTCCGGGATGCGCAGGCTGCCGCTGCGCCGTGGCAGCAGGGTGATGATCCAGCGGGTGCTGGCGCGGGTTTCGCCGTCGAGGGTGTGCAGGCTGTTCAGCTGACGAGTGCCGCGCACCTCGAAGTCGCCCTCCAAGGCACGCAGGTCGGGCTTGCCAAACTGGGTCACGTCCTGGCTTTCGAGGGTCAGTTCCAGGCTTTCGCCGGCGCCCAGGCGGGTACGGTCGACGCTGGCTTGCAGCATCGGTTCGGCCTGGGCCAGCAAGGCCCATAAGAAACCGAGAAGAAAGACGCCGAAGCGACTCATTGTGGGTTGTCCTGATGCAATTGCTGTTCATACCAGAATTTGCGCCGCAGCAGTTCCGCCGGGTTATCGGGGATCTCCCGCAGCCACTGTTCAAGGGCTTGACGCTGTTCGGCGTCGAGGCTGGTGGACACCGGGCGCTGGGGTGGCTGGATGATATCGTCGTCGGCGCCGCCCTGATTGCCCGGTGTGGCCTGGCTGTTGTTGCTGCCTTCGCCGGGTTGTTCGGCGTTGGCGTGTTCGTCACTGCCGGGCGTGCCCTGTGCCGGGTTGCTAGCCGAGCTGCTGTTGCCTTCGGTTTCGCTTCCGGGTGTGCCTTGGGCTTCGCTGCTGGCGGCTTGCTGTTCGGCCTTGGCCTCACGCTGTTGCAGCATTTGCTGGACCAGCGCCTGGTTGTCCAGTGCCGGTTGCAGGTCGGGTTGGCGCTCCAGGGCCTGGTCATAGGCGTCCAGCGCGGCTTCCAGCTCACCACTGCGGGCCAGGGCATTGCCTCGATTGTAGTGCGCTGCCGCCGTATTGCCTTCGGAGAAGGCCTGGGCGGCACCGGCGTAATCGCCGGCCTGATACAGCGCCATGCCGCGCCATTGCGCGTCCTGGAAATGGCGCGCGGCGCTGGCCGGGCGGTTCTGTTCGAGCAGGCGCTGGCCTTGCTGGTCGGGGCGCAGCCACAGGTCATTGAACTCGAACGCCTGGCTGGGCTGCGGCAGCGCCAGCAATAGCGGCAGGCAGAACAGCCAGCCGCGACGGCCGGCGCAGGCCGCCAGCAGCAGCAGTGGAATCAGCAACCAGTAGCCCTGGTCTGCCCAGCTATCCAGTTGCAAGGTCTGGCCGTCGTTACGTAAGGCGCGCGGGTTGTCGAACAGGCCCAGGCCGCGCAGGTCGAGGTCGTCGACCCGGGCATTGCGGTAGCGCCCGCCGGTGCTGCTGACAAATGCCTTGAGGCTGGCGCTGTCCAGGCGTGGCAGCAGGATGCCGCCCTGGTCATCCTTGAGGAATTCGCCGTTGGCCTGCCGCACCGGGGCGCCGTCGCGGCTGCCGATGCCCAGCATCAGCAGGCTTGGGCCCTGGCGGCCGAGGGCCTGGACGATGCCTTGGCGTTCTGCTGCGCTGAGCGAGGAGCCAATCAACAGCAGGCGGCCTTGCCCCAGGCCGCTCTGGGCCAGCAAGGCCAGACCTTTTTGCACCGCCAGGTCTGCGCGCTGGCCGGGTTTGGGCATGATCGACGGGTCGATCGCCTCCAGCAGGTTGCGGGTGGTGCCCAGGTCGTCGGACAGCGGCACCAGGGTGTGGGCGGACCCTGCGTAGACGATCAGTGCGGTCTGGCTATCGTGGCGGTGTTCGAGCAGGTCGAGGACCTTGCGCCGGGCCTGCTCCAGGCGGTTGGGTGGGCTGTCCTCGGCGAGCATCTGTGGGGTCAGTTCAAGCAGGATCACCAGCGGGTCGGCCGGGCGTTGGCGGTTTTCTTCCACGCGTTGCCAGCTCGGCCCGAGCAGCGCCATGACCACCAGTGCCCAGGCCAGGCCCAGCACGACCCAGGGCAGTTTGCTGGTGCTGCCGCTGCCGCCCCCAAGCAGCACGGCATGGAAGGCCGGCGGCAAGATCATCTGCCAGCGCCCGGCGCGTTTGCGCCGGTGCCAAAGCTTGAACAGCAGCCAGCCGAGCAGCGGCACGACCAGCAGCCAGAGGGGGCGCAACCATTGTGGCCAGAGCTCGATCATCGCCGCCTCCTCAGCCGCAGGCGTTTGAGGCGCTGGCGCCATTCCGGATGCGGCTGCAGAAAGCGCGGTTTGCGCAGCAGGCGCTGCAGCCGGTTGTCGGGCCATTGCACGGCCACTACCAGCAGCACGCTGAGCAACAGCGCCAGGGCCAGTGGCCAGGCATACAGGGCCTTGGCGGTGCGCGCCTGGGTCGGCTGCTGGGCCACCGGCTCCAACTGGTCGAGGGCGTCGCCGATGGCGTCCAGTTCGGCGCCGTCGTGGGCGCGGAAGTAGGCGCCGTGGGTCATGTCGGCGATTTCCTTGAGCGAGGCTTCGTCCAGGTCAAGGCTTGGGTTGAGGCCCAGCAGGCCTGGGGTGCCGCTGGCCTCTGGGTTGGCACCGATGCCGATGGTATAGATGCGCACGCCTTCCTGGGCGGCCAGGCGGGCGGCGGTCAGCGGGTGGATCTGCCCGCCGTTGTTGGCGCCGTCGGTGATCAGCACCAGCACCCGGCTCTGTGCCGGGCGCTGGCGCAGGCGCTTGACCGCCAGGCCGATGGCGTCACCGATGGCGGTGTTCTTGCCGGCGATGCCGATCTGCGCTTCGTCGAGGAAGGTACGCACGGTACGCCGGTCGAAGGTCAGCGGGGCCTGCAGGTAGGCCTGGCTGCCAAACAGGATCAGGCCGACCCGGTCGCCTTCGCGGTCCTGAAGAAAGTCGCCCAGCAGCGCCTTGACCAGGTCGAGGCGGCTGATCTCGTCGTCCTTCCACTGCATGTCGGGGAAGTCCATCGAGCCCGACACATCCACCGCCACCAGCAGGTCGCGACCGCTGGCCGCCACCGGTACTGGGTCGCCGAGCCATTGCGGGCGGGCTGCGGCCAACAGCAGCAACAGCCAGATGATGACGAAGGGCGCCTGTTGGCGCCAGGTCGGCAGGTTGAGCCGCGCCCGGCGCCCGGCAAGGCCTTCCAGCTCGTTCAGGAAGCCCACCTTGAGCACCGGCTCGCCACTGTCGGCGGCGGGCAGCATCATGCGTGCCAGCCACGGCAGCGGCAGCAGGGCGAACATCCACGGCCAGGCCAGTTCAAACATGCTTGCGGATCCAGGTTTCGACAGCCTGGCTGAGGCCGACGATGGCTTTGTCGTCGAGTTTGCACTCAGGCTTGTAGGCGCCTTCGACCAGCACCATCCAGCGGGTCAGGCCGGCGGCCGGGCAGCGGTTGTCGAGAAATGCCAGCCACTGGCGACCGTTGAGCGTGTGGCTGTTGGCACCGGGGTAGTGGCTGCGGCACAGGCGCTTGAGCAAGCCGTTGATCTGCTGCAGCCAGGCGCCGGCCGGGGCTCCGTCATAGGGGCGCGGCAGGCGAGCAAGTTCGGCCAGGGCGGCCACGCGCACTGGGTCGAGCGGTTGCTCGGCACGCACGATGCGGCGTTTGCCGGGGCGCCAACGGCGCATACGCCACAGGCCCCAGGCAAGCAGCGGCAGCAAGGCCAGCAACACCCACCAACCCGGTGCCGGTGGCCACAGGCCGATTGCCTCTGGGGGGATCAGCGGGTGCAACTGGTCCAGCGGGTTCATTTGCTGCTCCCCGCGCGCTGGGCGTTAAGGTACTCGCGCAACTGCTCGATCATCTCGCTTTGGGTGCTCAGCGGCATCAGCACCACGCGCAGCTTCTGTGCCATCAGTTCCCAGCGCTCGATACGCGACTCGGCTTGCTGGCGGTAAGCCTGGCGCAGGCTGGCGTCCAGGGTGTCGAGCTCCAGTTGCGCGCTGCGCTGGGCGAAGCGCAACAGGCCGGCAGCGGGCAAGGCGTGGTCGAGCGGGTCGGAGACGGGCAGCAGCAACAGGTCGCAGTGGCGTGAGAGCATGGCCAGGTGTTGCTCGACCTGGTCGGTCAGCGCGCGTTCGTCGCAGATGATGATCGCCAGGCTGCCAGGGCGCAGCACTTCGCGCGCCCGGCGCAAGGCCAGGCCAAGGCTGTCGGCCTGGGGCGTGGCTTCGGTGTGCAGCGACTGGTTGACCTTGGCCAGGCGGTTGAGCAACTGCAGCAGGCTCTGCTTGCTGCGCCGCGGCTTGATTTCGTGGTGTTCGTTGTCGCCGAACACCAGTCCGCCAATGCGGTCGTTGTGCCCCAGCGCTGCCCAGCCGAACAGTGCTGCGGCCTGGGCTGCCAGTACCGACTTGAACATCAGCCCCGAGCCGAAGAACAGCCGCTGGCTCTGCTCGACCAGAATGAAGATCGGCCGCTCGCGCTCTTCATGGAACAGCTTTGTGTGTGGCTCCTGCGTGCGCGCGGTGACGCGCCAGTCGATGTTGCGCACATCGTCGCCGGCCTGGTAGACGCGCACCTGGTCGAAGTCCACGCCGCGTCCGCGCAGCTTGGAGTGGTGCAGGCCCACCAGCGGGCTGCGCTGGCCGGGCCGGGAAAACAGCTGGATTTCGCGCACGCGGTGGCGCATGTCGATCAGCTCGGCAAGGCCGATACGGATGCCGGGCTCGGCCAGCTGCGCGGTGGGCATGGGCTCAGGCAACGGCGACGACGTCGAGGATACGCTGGACCACCCGGTCCTGGTCGATCCCCGCAGCCTCGGCCTCGAACGACAGGATGATGCGGTGGCGCAGCACGTCGAACAGCACCGCCTGGATATCCTCGGGGCTGACGAAGTCGCGCCCGGCCAGCCAGGCATGGGCACGTGAGCAGCGGTCCAGCGAAATCGAGCCGCGGGGGCTGGCGCCGTAGGCGATCCAGTCGGCCAGTTCGGTATCGAACTTGGCCGGGGTACGTGTGGCCATCACCAGTTGCACCAGGTACTCCTCGACGGCGTCGGCCATGTACAGGCCGAGGATTTCCTTGCGCGCGGCGAAGATCGCCTGCTGGCTGACCCGGCGCTCGGGCTTGGTCTCGCCGCCCAGTGCTTCGCCGCGGGCCTGCAGCAGGATGCGCCGCTCCACCGCAGCGTCCGGGAAGCCGATTTTCACGTGCATCAGGAAGCGGTCGAGCTGAGCCTCGGGCAGCGGGTAGGTGCCCTCTTGCTCGATGGGGTTCTGGGTGGCCATGACCAGAAACAGCGGTGACAGGTCGTAGGTACTGCGGCCCACGCTGACCTGGCGCTCGGCCATGGCTTCGAGCAGCGCCGACTGGACCTTGGCCGGGGCGCGGTTGATTTCGTCGGCCAGCACCAGGTTGTGGAAGATCGGCCCCTGCTGGAACACGAAACTGCCGGTTTCCGGGCGGTAGATTTCGGTGCCGGTAATGTCGGCAGGGAGCAGGTCGGGGGTGAACTGGATGCGGTGGAACTGCGCTTCGATACCCTCGGCGAGCTCCTTGATGGCCTTGGTCTTGGCCAGACCCGGGGCGCCCTCGACCAGCATGTGGCCGTCGGCCAGGAGCACGATCAGCAGCCGCTCGACCAGCTTCTCCTGGCCTAGGATCTGGGAGGAAAGAAAGGTGCGCAGCGCGATCAGCGCTTCACGGTGTTCCATCGGCGACGGTTCCTGGTATTGGGCCGCAGGCGCGCTGGGGGCAGCTGCCTCGGCAAGGGGTGATACTTTAATCTATCCGGGGGGGTGGCGACTAATGGCGGCTGGCAAATTTATCCAGGCCGTTGCCTGCGGCATCATCGAAAAGTCCCGTGCAAGGCTCGGAGTCGGCTGATGGTTTGCCGCTGCGTCCTGACGCCTGCCGGTGCTCTTTGGGCAAGCAGGATGCTCGATGATGGAAGCCAACAGCAGTCGCAGCGGGTGCCGGTGGCGACATGTGCCGAGCAGACCCGTGTCTACTCTGCCGTCAGTGCCTTGCTGGCATCGACGTTCGGCGAGCTGGGTGAACCTCGGCCGCAGGTGCTGACCTGTGAACAACCTATTGCCGGCGACATGCCGACCGAGGCGCAGAAACAGGTGTTTGCGGTGGTGTATCGCGAGCGAGAGGTGGCGGGGCATTTGTCGCGGGTCTACCTGAGCATCATGCGTGAGTTGGCGCTGCGCGCGGGCGTGCCGTTTGCCGAGTTGGGCAACGATGAGGCCTATGCGGTGCCGGATGAGTTGGGCGAAATCAGCCGCAAGCTGCATGATTTTGCCTTGGGGCGTAGTGATCACGCGCATTTGACCGAGCAGGAGCAACGGCTGTTGCGCGAGCGCTACATTCATACATCGGCGAACTGGAACCCGGTTAAAGGGCTGCGCAATAGCACGCTTGACTTGCTGTTCGTCAACCGGCCCGGTGAGGCGGGGCGGGTGGTGCATTCGGATGGCATTGTCCGTGGCTGAGGGTAGGAGCGGCCTTGCGTCGCGAAAGGGGTGCGAAGCAGCCCCCTGATTTCCGTGTCGCCGCCGAAATTGCTAGGGCTGCTTCGCACCCCCTTCGCGACGCAAGGCCGCTCCTACAGGGCGTGCGTTACTGGGGCGCGAGCGCGTCCAGCAGCCCTTTGAGGTAGGCACTGCCTTGTGGGTCCAGCGGCTGCAGGGGCAGTCGCGGTGCGCCCACATCCTGGCCCCGCATTTTCAGCCCAGCCTTGATGGTGGTGGGCAGGCCACGGCGGGTGATGTACGCCAACAATTCGTATTGGCGGTAGAACAGCGCACGCGCCTCTGCCAGCTCGCCGTTCTGCACGGCGTCCCACAAGGCCAGGTTCAACGCGGGGATCAGGTTTGGCGCTGCGGTGCACCAGCCCGTGGCGCCGGCAACCAGGGCTTCCAGGGTGAGCGGGTTGCAACCGTTGTAGAACGCCACCTTGCCTTCGGTCGCGGTGTACAGGCGGTGCATGCGCTGAATATCACCGGTGCTCTCCTTGACCATGGTGACATTGGCGACTTCGCCCAGAATACGCAGGATCAGCTCAACCGACAGGTCGGTGCCGCTGGTGCCCGGGTTGTTGTAGAGCATGATCGGGATGTCGATCGCCGCGCCGACCGCTCTGTAGTGGTCGACCACCTCGGCCTCGGTCAACTTCCAATAGGAGACGGGCAACACCATCACCGCCGTGGCCCCGCACGCCTGGGCCAGGCGGGCACGTTGCACGGTACGCGCGGTGGTCAGGTCCGAGACGCTGACCACGCTGGGTACGCGGCCGGCGATCTTCTCCAGGCTGAAGCGAACCACAGATTCCCACTCGCTATCGGACAGGTAGGCGCCTTCGCCGGTACTGCCCAGCGGGGCGATAGCGTGCACGCCGGCCTGGATCAGGCTGTCGATGGATCTACCCAGTGCGTTCAGATCGACGGAGCCGTCTGCCGCGAAGGGGGTGATGGTGTAGCCGATGACGCCGCGAATTACAGGTGTAGACATGACCAGGTACCTTTGCCGTTGTTCAGGAAGGGGGACAACTTCGATCAGCCCAGGCAGTCGCCATGGGCACGCAAGGCACGACGCGCGTAATAGCTGAACGCGGCGCCATGGCGTTTTGGCGTGGAAATCCAGTCATGGGCTTCTTTGCCAAGTCCTTCGGGGATCGGGCGGATCTCACCGGCGCCCATGGCCAGCAGCTGCATCCTGGCGGCGCGTTCGAACAGTAGAGCAAGCACACAGGCTTCCTCGATCGAGCGGCCGGCGATCAACAGGCCATGGTGTGAAAGCAGGATCGCCCGCTTGTCGCCGATGGCCCCGGCGATGATCTCGCCTTCTTCATTGCCCACCGGCACACCCGGCCATTCCTTGAGGAAGGCGCAATCGTCGAACAGCGGGCAAAGGTCCATGTGCGAGATGGCCAGCGGCACTTCGAGCATCGACAGGGCGGCGCTGTGCAACGGGTGGGTATGGATGATGCAGTTCACGTCGGGGCGTGCGCGATACAGCCAGCTGTGAAAGCGATTCGCTGGGTTGGCCATGCCGTGGCCGTGCAGCACGTTCAGGTCTTCGTCGACGACCAGCAGGTTGGAGGCCGAAATCTCGTCGAAGCCCAGGCCAAGCTGTTGGGTGTAGTAGGTGCCAGGCTCCGGCGCCCGTGCGGTGATCTGCCCGGCCAGGCCGGAGTCGTGGCCGCCGTCGAACAGGATTCGGCAGGTCAGGGCGAGTTTCTGCCGCGGGGTGTAAGTGTTGTCGGCCAGCGCAGTCAGCATCTGCTGCTGGGCATGTTTGACGAGCTGGTCCTTGGGGGTTTGCATGGTCGTGGTCACGGAGAGTACCTGCATGAGAAGGCGGTAATGACTACCTGGCTGGCACAGCGTGCAAGCTAGGACACACATCGATACTAATGACACTTTGTGTCATAAGCAAGCAATGTGTCATCGCTTCTCGATGATCAGATACAGGTCGCCATGAAAGGCCGGCGCTTACCGTCCCCCGGCAGCGCCGCCATTTTCCAGGATCCTGGCCCCCGATCCCTCCTTGCCCAGCACGTCCTCGGGGTTGCGCAGCGGGCAGTCTTGCAACGACAGGCAACCGCAGCCGATGCAGTTGTCCAGGCTGTCTCTCAGGGCCTCCAGCGTGCGAATGCGGGCGTTCAGGTCTTCTCGCCAGGCCGATGACATCTCGCCCCACTGGGCGGCCGTGAGTTTGCTGTTCGGCGGGTAGCGGCCCAGGGCGCGTTTGATTTCTTCGAGGGGGATGCCGGTGCGCTGGGCCACCTTGATGATGGCGATGGTGCGCAGCACCAATGCGGGGTAACGCCGCTGGTTGCCGGCGGTACGGGTGCCGGCGATCAGCCCTTTGGATTCGTAGAAGTGCAGGGCGGAGACCGCCACGCCACTGCGTTTGGCGACCTCGCCGACGGTGAGCAGCCGCGAGCTGTCGGTGGATGATTTAACTGTCACGCCGGTTGACCTCAAGTTAGCTTGAGCTCTTATAGTCCCGCCCGATCGTTCCTGCAACCACCCAGCAGGTGCGCATCTGGCCAATGGCCGCCTAGTTTCAGCGAATTGCTCAAGTAGCCCAGTGCTCGCTGAAAGACCGGGTGGCACTCGGCATAGGGCAAATGGTCGAGCGCAGCCCAGAAGAACTCGAACGTATGGCCATGGTCATCCAGTGTCTGGTGAAGCCATCGCTCAGGTAGAACACCCTCTGCCCGGCACAGGTGAAACGACCAGGTCTGCCCAAGATGGCCGGAATCCCAGCACCCCAAATCGTCCCCGATCGTGGCGTTGTGGATACCAGACTCTTCATGCAATTCACGCAGGGCGGCTTCCCGCGGCGTTTCGCCGTTTTCAATGGAACCCTTCACCAGCTGTACGCCCGCCAGGGGATGACGGAACAACAGAATACAGGGCGGCGACGAGGGAGAGAGGACGACTGCGCACGCCTTGTCCGGGAGCATGTTGATTTCCGTATCGATAAACAGGGGGGCAGCATCATACGCGCTCATGCGCTCGCAGGTGTCGACAGCGCTTGCAGGCAGCACGCAGCCGCTCACTTGCCGCTGATCACCCGGGTCCACAGCCGGGTGCTCAAGCGCATGCCCGCCGGTGACAAGGTCTGGATCGGGAACAGCGTATCCAGCACGGCCTGGGGCGGGTACACCGCCGGGTTGTCGCGCAGCGCCGGGTCCACATACGGTAATGACGCCGCATTGCCGTTCGGGTACTTCACCGCATTGCTGATATGCGCCATGACCTGGGGGTCGAGCAGGTAGTTGAGGTAGGCGTAGGCTGCATCCAGGTGCGGCGCAGCTTTTGGAATCACCACCATGTCCACCGCCACCGTCGAGCCTTCACGGGGAATGCTGTAGCCCAGGTGCACGCCGTTGTTGGCCTGCTGCGCGCTGTTCATCGCCTGCAGCACATCGCCGCTGAAGCCGATCGCTACGCAGATGTTGCCGTTGGCCAGGTCGCTGACGTACTTGGACTGGTGGAAGTAGCTGATCGACGGGCGAATCGCCATCAGCGCCGCCTCGGCATGCTTCAGGTCTTCAGGGCGCTCGCTGTGCGGGTCGAGCCCCAGGACCTTGAGGGTGATTGGCAACACCTGCGTCGGGTTGTCGAGGAACGCCACGCCACAGGCACTGAGCTTGCGGATGTTTTCTGGGTTGAACAGCAATTGCCAGGACTGGGTGACATCGGTGTCGCCGAAGATCGCCTTGATCTTGTCGACGTTGTAGCCGATGCCGGTGGTCACCCACATGTAGGGGATGGCATGGCGGTTGCCGGGGTCGCTGGCCTGCAGCAGTTGCATCAGCTTGGGGTCGAGATTGTTCCAGTTGGGCAGCTTGCTGCGGTCGAGCGCCTGGATGGCGCCGGCCTTGATCAGCCTGGGCAGGAAGTGGTTGGACGGGCTGACCAGGTCGTAGCCGCTGCCGCCGGTCATCAGCTTGGCCTCGGTCGTCTCGTTGCTGTCGATAAGGTCGTAGGTGGGCTGGATGCCGGTGCGGCGGGCGAACTCGGCCAAGGTGTCATCGGCAATGTAGCCGCTCCAGTTGGCGATGTTGACCGATTCGGCGGCCTGGGCCGTCAGGCTGAACAGCGCCGCGGACAGCACGGCCATGCAGGTACGTTTCATCATCTTGCCCTCTGTTGTTGTAAGTGTTCGCAAGTGCTCATGGCAGTCAACGTTCGCGCCGCGCGCGGCGTACTTCCCAGGCCATGCGCAGGGAGGCGCCGATATCGAAGAACGGGCGTGGCGGCAGGTAGCCGGGTTGGGCCTGGCCGAGCACGTCGGTGAGCAGCGCCGAGGTCGATGTGCTGGCCATGTCGACCAGCAGCCTGCCCCACAGGGTGCCGCGGGCGACGCCCGAACCGTTGCAGCCGGCCACGGCATGCAGCCCTTCATCGATCCGCGCGAAGCACGGCTCGCCGGAGCGGGTGCCGCTCAGGTGGCCGGTCCAGGTGTATTCGAGGTCCGTGGCGGCCAGCCCGGGGAAGCGTTTTTCCAGCCCTTGCAGATGTTGCTGGCGACGGGCCTGCAACTGCGTGCCATTGAGGTCGCGCTGGCGGTACTCCACCGTGTTGCGAATCAACAGCCGTCGGCCCGGCAGCAGGCGCAGGGTCGCGCCGCCCGGCAGGGTCGACAGCACGCCCCAGGTGCGCTCGCCGAACTGGCTTTGCCAGCGAGCCTCGGTCAAGGGGCGGGTGATGCTGGCGCTCAGTTCCAGCGCGAAGGTGCCGCTATGGTGCACGCCGACCCGGGGCAAGAACGCCCCGACGCAGGCCAGCACTTGGGGCGCGTTTATAACGCCGGCTTCGGTCTGGGCCTGCCAGCCACGCCCGGCGCGGCGAAGGCTCAGCACCGCGCTGTGCTCGTATACCTCCACCGCCTTGGGCAGGCTGTCGGCAAGGCCGCGCACATACTTCGCCGGCTGCAGCAGTGCGTTGCCACCGGCGCAATGGATGGCGCGGGTGTAGAAACTGCTGCCAAGGCGCTGCTGCAACGCTTCGCCTTCCAGGTAGCGAGCGTTGGCGCCAACGGCCTCCAGTGTGTGGATCACGGCGTCGGCCTGCTGCAGGTGCGCGGGTCGATGCACGGCAAAGTGATACCCCGCGTCATCGTATTCGCAGGCGATACCCAGCTCGCCGATACGCTGGCGCACCTCCTGTGCGGCCGCCACACCAATGCGCGAAGCCACGGCAAAGCCGGCAAAGCCTGGGTTGCCGAGCAATTCATTGGGCGAGGGTAGTTCATGGCTGACGGCAAAACCCGAGTTGCGTGCCGAGGCACCCTGGGCCACTCGCTGCCGGTCAAGCACGACAATGCGTTGCCCTGGGAAACGTGCGGCCAGCGTGTGGGCTGCGGCAAGGCCGGTGATGCCGCCGCCAATGATCAGCCAGTCGCAGGCGTGCTGGCCTGAAAGGCGCGGGTGCGGGGCAGACTCGCCCGCCAACGCGATCCATCCACAGCGGTTGTCGATTGCCATCAGCTCCTCCACAATCAATGCGCACCGGTTATCGGTGTTGGTCTTGGGTGCGCCTTCAGGGCTTAATCTACGAGGGCTGTGGCCTTGTTTCTAACGCTAAAATTTCATTCAGCTATTCTTGAAACGCATGGATAAAATCTTTCGTGTGCCCTCGCTTCAAGCCCTTCAGGCGCTTATCCACGTAGCGGACAGCAGCAGCTTTACCGAGGCCGCCAGGCAGCTGCACTTGACCCAGAGTGCGATCAGCCGCCAGGTTCAGCAGCTGGAGGAGCATTACGGTGTGGCGCTGTTCGACCGCACCAGCCGCAAGGTGGCGCTGACCGAGCAGGGCCGTGATGTGTATGCGGTGGCTTGCGAAGCGCTGAACGGTCTGCGGGCCCTGGCGCAACGGCTTTCCCCGGCACCGGTGGATCGGCCGTTTCGTATTCGTATCTTCGTGTCACTGGCGGTGCGCTGGCTGCTGCCCAGGCTGAGCAGCTTCTACGCACTCAACCCGGCGTTATGCCTGTCCATCGAAACCGTGAGCGGGGAGGTGGTGGACACCAGCGGGGATTGCGATGCCTACGTGCTGTATTTGCGTGACGGCCTGGATGGTCGACCCTTGACGGTCTTGTTCGATGAGTACCTGGTGCCGGTCTGTGCGCCAAAGCTGGGCGACGGGCAGTTGCCGCCACGCTCGCTGAAGGCGCTGGGTGAGCATGCGCTGATCCATGGCTCGACCGCGCGTCACGAGTGGAACCTGTGGCTGCAGGCGCACCAGGAGGGCCCCGAACGCAGTTACAAACACCTGATGTTCAACCTTGACGACCTTGCCCTGGATGCTGCCGCCCGCGGCCTGGGCGTGGCCATGAGCGACCAGGTGCTGGCGCACGACGCACTGGCCCGGGGCGACCTGATCGTGCCGTTCGGCGCACCGCTGAAGACCGGTGGCGTGTACGCGCTGTGGTTACGCGACAGCGGCGTCGCGCACCCGGCCTGCAAGGCGGTATTGCAGTGGTTTGAGGCGCAGCTGGAGCGCACGCGCCAGGCGAATAGCGAATGGCATGATCTGGGCGTGACCAGGTCAGCGCCCTGATGTAGTCCATTGCCGAAACAAACTTCTGCCTTCGCGGCCCTTCAGGCTTGCATCAGACCTCGCAGACGAACGTCCCGGTCCCCTGCAGAATGTTCTGCAGCGTTTCCTTCACCTCGTCCATATCGCTCAGTTCGCTGGTCAGGATGATCTCCAGCGTTTCATCCCCCTTCAAGGCATCGCGATCCCCGGCCGCCACTTCGATCAGCAGGCGCTGGGCAGTCAAGGTCACCTTCAAGCCATCCAGCGTCGAGGGCTCGTCATCGAGCGTCAGGTCGACCGTGTCTTCATCCGGGTAACGGGTGAGCAGGACCATCTGACCCTTGTCGCCGTGGCAGCAGAGGGTCGCCATGTTGTCTTCCTCGTCATCGCAAGGGTTGGCGAAGAGCAGGGCGGTCTTGATTTGCATGAACAGGCTCGGGTCAAAGGAAACGGAAGGGAATTCTGACAGTCTTGTGTACATCCATAAACGTAAAGTTACCGCCCCTTGACCGAAATTGTCGCAGCGCTGCAAGCGTTGGTGACTACTCAGTCGTTAAGCTTCGGCGAGCCCTGAGCGTGCCACGCACGTTCAACGCCTGGTTTAACCGTCCGCCTTGCCACGGGTTGGCTATCGTTGATTCGTACACGGCGCACGCGAGCGACGCTTCAATTATTACAAAGCCCAAGCGGAGTACCACAGATGGCGTTTTTCACCGCAGCCAGCAAGGCCGACTTCCAGCATCAACTGCAAGCGGCTCTGGCGCAGCACATCAGCGAACAGGCACTGCCACAAGTGGCCCTGTTCGCCGAACAGTTCTTCGGCATCATCTCAATGGACGAACTCACCCAGCGCAGGCTTTCCGACCTGGCTGGCTGTACCCTTTCTGCCTGGCGCATCATCGAGCGCTTCGACGCCGAACAACCCCAAGTGCGGGTGTACAACCCTGATTACGAACGCAACGGCTGGCAGTCGACCCACACCGTGGTCGAGGTGTTGCACCACGACCTGCCGTTTCTGGTGGACTCGGTGCGCACCGAGCTCAACCGCCGCGGCTACAGCATCCACACCCTGCAGACCACCGTACTGAGCGTGCGCCGCGGTGCCAAAGGCGAGCTGCTCGAGCTGCTGCCCAAGGGCACCCACGGCGAGGGTGTGCGCCATGAGTCGCTGATGTACCTGGAGATCGACCGTTGCGCCAACGCCGCCGAACTGACGGTGCTGACCCGCGAGATCGAACAGGTGCTGGCTGAAGTGCGTGTGGCGGTCGCCGACTTCGAACCGATGAAGGTCAAGCTGCGCGAAGTGGTGGCGCAGGTCGAGCAGACTGCGTTTGGCCCGGCGCAGCACGAGAAGGGCGAGGTGAAGGCGTTTCTCGAGTGGTTGCTGGACAACCATTTCACCTTCCTGGGCTACGAGGAGTTCACCGTCCAGGGCGGCAGCGATGGCGGCCAGATGGTCTACGACGAGCAGTCCTTCCTCGGCCTGCCGCGGCGCTTGCGCGTGGGGCTGACGTCTGAAGAGCTGCGCATCGAAGACTACGCCGTGGCCTACCTCAACGAGCCACTGTTGTTGTCCTTCGCCAAGGCCGCGCTGCCCAGCCGTGTGCACCGCCCGGCCTACCCGGACTACGTGTCGATTCGCCAGCTGGACGCCGAGGGCAAGGTGGTCAAGGAATGCCGCTTCATGGGCCTGTACACCTCTTCGGTGTACGGCGAGAGCGTGCATGCCATCCCTTACATTCGGGTCAAGGTTGCCGAAGTCGAGCGCCGTTCGGGCTTCGACCCCAAGGCTCACCTGGGCAAGGAGCTGGCCCAGGTGCTCGAGGTGCTGCCGCGCGACGACCTGTTCCAGACGCCGATCGACGAGCTGTTCAGCACCGTCATGGCCATCGTGCAGATCCAGGAGCGCAACAAGATCCGCGTGTTCCTGCGCAAGGACCCGTACGGCCGCTTCTGCTACTGCCTGGCCTACGTACCGCGTGAGATCTACTCCACCGAAGTGCGGCAGAAGATCCAGCAGGTGCTGATGGAGCGCCTGAAAGCCAGCGACTGCGAGTTCTGGACCTTCTTCTCCGAGTCGGTACTGGCGCGGGTGCAACTGATTCTGCGGGTCGATCCGAAAAACCGCATCGACATCGACCCGCAACAGCTGGAAAACGAAGTGATCCAGGCGTGCCGCTCGTGGCACGACGACTACTCGACCCTGGTGGTGGAGAACTTCGGCGAAGCCCAGGGCACCAACATCCTGGCCGACTTCCCCAAAGGCTTCCCGGCGGGCTACCGCGAGCGCTTCGCTGCGCATTCGGCAGTGGTCGACCTGCAGCACGTGCTGGGGCTGTCCGAAAGCAAGCCGCTGGCCATGAGCTTCTATCAGCCATTGACCCAGGTCGGCGAGCGTACCCTGCATTGCAAGCTGTACCACGCCGACACCCCGCTGGCGCTGTCCGATGTGCTGCCGATCCTGGAGAACCTCGGCTTGCGCGTGCTGGGCGAGTTCCCGTACCGCCTGCGTCACGCCAATGGCCGTGAATACTGGATCCACGACTTCGCCTTTACCTACAGCGAAGGCCTGAGCCTGGACATCCAGCAGCTCAACGACACCTTGCAGGACGCGTTCATCCACATTGTCGGCGGCGACGCCGAGAACGACGCCTTCAACCGCCTGGTGCTGACCGCCGGCCTGCCTTGGCGCGATGTGGCACTGCTGCGTGCTTATGCCCGCTACCTCAAGCAGATCCGCCTGGGCTTCGACCTGGGTTACATCGCCAGCACCCTGAACAACCACACTGACATCGCCCGCGAGCTGACCCGGTTGTTCAAGACCCGCTTCTATTTGGCGCGCAAGCTTACCCAGGACGACCTGGACGACAAGCAGCAACGCCTGGAACAGGCGATCCTGAGCGCCCTGGACGATGTTCAGGTACTCAACGAAGACCGCATCCTGCGTCGCTACCTGGACCTGATCAAGGCCACCCTGCGGACCAACTTCTACCAGCCGGACGGCAACGGCCAGAACAAGTCGTACTTCAGCTTCAAGTTCAACCCCAAGCTGATCCCCGAGCTGCCAAAGCCGGTACCCAAGTTCGAGATCTTCGTCTATTCGCCACGGGTCGAGGGTGTGCACCTGCGCTTTGGCAACGTCGCCCGCGGCGGCCTGCGCTGGTCGGACCGCGAGGAAGACTTCCGCACCGAGGTGCTCGGCCTGGTCAAGGCCCAGCAGGTGAAGAACTCGGTGATCGTGCCGGTCGGCGCCAAGGGCGGCTTCCTGCCGCGCCGCCTGCCACTGGGTGGCAGCCGTGACGAAATCGCCGCTGAAGGCATTGCCTGCTACCGCATCTTCATTTCCGGCCTGCTCGACATCACCGACAACCTCAAGGACGGTGGCGTGGTGCCGCCGGCCAATGTGGTGCGCCACGACGATGACGACCCGTACCTGGTGGTGGCCGCCGACAAAGGCACCGCGACGTTCTCCGACATCGCCAACGGCATTGCCATCGACTACGGCTTCTGGCTGGGCGATGCCTTCGCCTCGGGCGGCTCGGCCGGCTATGACCACAAGAAAATGGGCATCACCGCCCGGGGCGCGTGGGTTGGCGTACAACGCCACTTCCGTGAGCGCGGCATCAATGTGCAAGAAGACCCGATCACCGTGATCGGCGTCGGCGACATGGCCGGCGACGTGTTCGGCAATGGCTTGCTGATGTCCGACAAGCTCAAGCTGGTGGCGGCGTTCAACCACCTGCACATCTTCATCGACCCGAACCCGGAGCCGGCCAACAGCTTCGCCGAGCGCAAGCGCCTGTTCGACTTGCCGCGTTCGGCCTGGAGCGACTACGACACCAGCATCATGTCCGAAGGCGGCGGGATCTTCCCGCGCAGTGCCAAGAGCATCGCCATCAGCCCACAGATGAAAGAACGCTTCGCCATCGAAGCCGACCGCCTGACCCCGACCGAGCTGCTCAATGCACTGCTCAAGGCGCCGGTCGACCTGCTGTGGAACGGCGGCATCGGCACTTACGTCAAGGCCAGCACAGAAAGCCACGCCGATGTCGGCGACAAGGCCAACGACGCCCTGCGCGTCAACGGCAACGAGCTGCGCTGCAAGGTGGTGGGCGAGGGCGGCAACCTCGGCATGACCCAGCTCGGCCGGGTCGAGTTCGGCCTCAATGGCGGTGCGACCAACACCGACTTCATCGACAACGCTGGTGGCGTCGACTGCTCGGACCACGAGGTCAATATCAAGATCCTGCTCAACGAAGTGGTGCAGGGTGGCGACATGACCGAGAAGCAGCGTAACCAGCTGCTCGGCAGCATGACCGAAGAGGTCGGCGCGCTGGTGCTGGGCAACAACTACAAGCAGACCCAGGCGCTGTCCCTGGCAGCCCGTCGCGCCCGCGAGCGGATCGCCGAATACAAGCGCCTGATGGCGGACCTGGAAGGGCGTGGCAAGCTGGACCGTGCCATCGAATTTCTGCCGTCCGAAGAGCAACTGGCCGAGCGCCTGGCCGCAGGCCAAGGCCTGACTCGCGCCGAGCTGTCGGTGCTGATCTCGTACAGCAAGATCGACCTCAAAGAGCAACTGCTCAAGTCGCGGGTGCCGGACGACGACTACCTGACCCGCGACATGGAAACTGCGTTCCCGCCCTCGCTGGTCAGCAAGTTCGCCGATTCCATGCGTCGCCACCGCCTGAAGCGCGAGATCGTCAGCACCCAGATCGCCAACGACCTGGTCAACAACATGGGCATCACCTTCGTCCAGCGCCTGAAGGAGTCGACGGGCATGAGCCCGGCCAACGTGGCGGGTGCGTATGTGATCGTGCGCGACATCTTCCACCTGCCGCACTGGTTCCGTCAGATCGAAGCCCTGGACTACCAGGTGCCGGCCGAGGTCCAGCTGACCTTGATGGACGAACTGATGCGCCTGGGCCGCCGCGCCACCCGCTGGTTCCTGCGCAGCCGTCGCAATGAGCAGGACGCCGGGCGCGACACCGCGCACTTCGGGCCGAAGATCGCGCAACTGGGGCTCAAGCTGGACGAGTTGCTGGAAGGGCCGACCCGCGAGCGCTGGATGGTGCGTTACCAGGGCTTTGTCGAAGCCGGTGTGCCTGAACTGCTCGCGCGCATGGTGGCCGGTACCAGCCACCTGTACACGCTGTTGCCGATCATCGAGGCGGCTGATGTCACCGGCCATGACCCGGCGCAGGTGGCCAAGGCGTTCTTCGCGGTGGGCAGTTCGCTGGACCTGACCTGGTACTTGCAGGAAATCAGCAACCTGCCGGTGGAAAACAACTGGCAGGCCCTGGCCCGCGAGGCATTCCGCGACGACATCGACCTGCAGCAGCGGGCGATCACCATCTCTGTGTTGCAGATGGCCGATGCGCCGCAAGACATGGATGCCCGCGTGGCGCTGTGGGCCGAGCAGCACCGGGTGATGGTCGAGCGCTGGCGTGCGATGCTGGACGACCTGCGCAATGCCACCGGCACGGACTATGCGATGTATGCGGTGGCCAACCGCGAGCTGGTCGACCTGGCAATGAGCGGGCAGGCGGCGGTGGTGCCTTCATAAGTCGCAGGCTGTAAGCTACAAGCTGCAAGCAGACCTTCGCAGGTTTCGCTTGCAGCTTTTGTCTCCGCCACCATTGGCTGTCTTGGCGCAGTCCCGCTTTTTTCTTGTAGCTTGAAGCTTACAGCTTGAAGCTTTCTTACTTGAACCGACGCTCCACGCCTTTTTCCACCAGAATCTTCGCCGAAATCTCCTCCACCGAAAAATGCGTGGAATTGATATTGGGAATGTTCTCCCGGCGGAACAGGCTCTCTACCTCGCGGACTTCGAACTCGCACTGGGCAAAGCTTGAGTAGCGGCTGTTGGGCTTGCGCTCGTGGCGAATGGCGGTCAGGCGGTCGGGGTCGATGGTCAGGCCGAACAGCTTGTTGTGGTGCTTTTTCAGCACCGCTGGCAATTGCAGGCGCTCCATGTCGTCTTCGGTCAGCGGGTAGTTGGCCGCACGGATACCGAACTGCATGGCCATGTACAGGCAGGTTGGCGTCTTGCCGCAACGCGAGACCCCGACCAGAATCAGGTCGGCCTTGTCGTAGTAGTGCGTGCGCGCGCCATCATCATTGTCCAGGGCGAAGTTGACCGCTTCGATGCGCTCCATGTAGTTGGAATTACCGCCGATCGAGTGCGATTTGCCGACAGAATACGACGAATGGGCGGTCAATTCCTGCTCAAGCGGGGATAAAAACGACGAAAAGATGTCGATCATGAAGCCGTTCGAGGTGGCCAGGATCTCACGAATGTCCTGATTGACGATGGTGTCGAAGATGATCGGCCGCACGCCGTCACGCTCGGCAGCAGCGTTGATTTGCTGCACCATGGTTCGCGCTTTGTCCGGCGAATCGATGTAGGGACGGGTGAATTTGCTGAACGGAATGCTTTCGAATTGAGCGAGCAGGCTTTGCCCCAGGGTCTCGGCAGTGATGCCGGTGCCGTCGGAGATGAAGAACGCGGTTCTTTTCATTTGCACCCTGGGCCTTAAGCTGATGACGTTTCTTGGATATGATAAGTTCGGTTTGCCGAATGCGGCTGTCGGCATTCTCACTTATTTTCCAGGTACAGGCCACAAACGCCCGGCCAAGTCAAAGAAGACAGGCGGGCGCCTTTGAGCTTTTCCAACACAGTTAGTGGAGAGATCACCTTGGTAGAGTACGTAGTTTCCCTCGAAAAGCTCGGCGTCCATGATGTGGAGCATGTGGGGGGCAAGAACGCATCCCTGGGCGAGATGATCAGCAACCTTGCGGGTGCTGGTGTATCGGTGCCGGGCGGCTTTGCCACTACGGCGCAGGCGTACCGCGATTTTCTCGAACAGAGTGGTCTCAACGA
>Ga0213828_1000551_pt1 | contig 35297 bp, 34 predicted proteins | sample MC6MC0897MG_FD_180664 | JGI IMG/M metagenome (GOLD analysis project Ga0213828, IMG submission 180664) | Enriched soil aggregate microbial communities from Iowa State University, Ames, United States - MC6-MC0897-MG | ecosystem: Environmental > Terrestrial > Soil > Unclassified | place: USA: Iowa...
TCCGCTCAGGTTTTCTGGGGTGCCGCCATTTACAGTAACTATGGCAGACGGAGTATATCCCACTGCGCCCTGTTCGTTTGCCACATAGGTCGCGCCAATATGAACATCGGTAAACACAAGTTTCTCACCGTGTTTGAGCTTGACACTGGTTGGGGTGCCGGAAGTCACGGTGAAATAATCTCCGTAGCTATCCGTTTGAATCGTAGTTGACGTATGTGATGCGGAAGTAACGATTGCATTGCTGCTGTTCAGAACATAAGCTTTGTATGTAGCAGCGTTTCCGGTGACTGCCGTAGGCTGGGTAACGGTCAGATCATAGGTGAAGTACCTGTCTTTTTCGGCATAGTCGCCGGCAACCAGCTTGCTGATAGACACTCTCTGATTTGCCAGATCCGTCGGATCTCCGCCCCCGCTGGTTTTCAGATAGCTATTGGTGAAGATCAAGTCGCTATGCTTGCCCCCGGTGCCGGGCGTAGGATCGACCTTATCGCCCCCGTTTTGGGCACCATTATCCGGCGTTGTGATTGCCACGCTGACCGCGTACACATAGAAGCCCGAACCGCTCGTTGTTTCCTTGACATAGACGGAAAGTCTGTATTTTGCGGCAGAATAAGTCATTGTTTCTTGAGCAGTTCCTGTGTAGGAATCAATCTGCTCACTGATTTCATACACATAGACGCCAGCACTCGGCCAGATAATGCCGCTAAGGATATCTGGAGTTTCCTGATAAACCGATTTGATGCCGTTCGCTACGGAAGAGGAATCCAAAGTCGCGTAAGTGACAGAGTTAGTCCCAGTCCCGTCCGTCTTCCCAATAGATGGCATGGCGGCCAAAGCGATGGAATCCGTTTCATCGTTCTTGCTCACCTTAGAAACATTAAAGGTGAACGTCGCGGTAGGGATTGTCGTACCGTCCGGCATGATCAGCAGCTTAGTAATGCCCACCTTTGCAGGGTTGCTTTCCGTTCCCACAGCTGCTCCATCACCATTCAGGTCTGCCAGCGCGGGCAGGGCGGTTCCAAGGCACAGCACAATGGCAAGCGCCAATGACAGAAATGACCTCAGAAAATTTAATGTTTTTTGTTTCATGTCTTATTCCTCCATAATATGATAAATTTAATATGACTTAATAAACACTGGGTGGCAGGGTACAAAGCTTCTGCCCCCTGGCGCCAATGAACCGTTTCGAATACGGATCTGCTTCCCGCCCCCTGCACTTATATGCCTCTCCGCCGGAAAACGGCCATGACCTTTCCCAGCGTGTCACGGACTTCCACAACGCCGTAAATACGGCCGTCCGTGGCATTTGTCCGGTGGTCACCCAGCACGAACACCTGCCCCTCTCCCAGGGTGATCGGGAGTTCTGCGCCCCCCTCGTAACGGTGGGTGGAAAAGTAGATGTCAGGCTCCTGCTGGATCGCACCGTTGATGATCAGACCTTCCTCGGTTATGTCCACGGTATCGCCTGCCGTGGCGACAACTCGGCGCACCTGCTTTTTCCCCTCAAACTCCAGCACGAGGACATCCCCGGCGATATACCGTTTGTCTAACCTGTAGAAAATCACTAAGTCGCCGTCTTTGACCGCTGGGGTCATGTCAGCGTCGGCATTGCGGTACAGGCCGAACAGGAATGTAAACAGCAGCAGGAACGCCAAACAGATTGCCGCGATCTTGCCAAACAGTAACAGAACCTCCATCCAAAGTGGGGGCTGGGGCGGTAGGGCATCCGCCTCAGGTTCCTGCGGAGGCTCCCGGCTTCGCCGCAGCTCGGGGACTGTCGCTGATTCTTGTGGAAGCTCCCAGCTCAATCGTCTGGGATTTGACGCGTGTTTGGGTGATTTCATCAATTCAACACCCCCTTTTGGCCCCTTCGGCGTATAAGGCTGACCGCAAGCAGGAGAATGGAAACACCCGCAAGCAACAGCGCCCCTGTATCGTCTGTCCGTATTCCTGTAGGCACGACATTATCGTAGGTGTTTGTGAAGGCGATGGTCCTGTCTGTGCCGGACATGGCAAGCTCACCGGTGGAGTTACCGGGGACAGAGGATGCAGCACCGTCCTGCCAGGCGGTCGTATACCCGATAACGGACTCTATTCCGATCCATACCTTACCGTTCGCAGGAACGTCCTTAATGGTGATTACCTGCCCGTGATGCAGTGTGAAGGCTGCCTCGCCGTTGGAGTTTAAAGTCAGGATGCCGTCGTCTGGGATCGAGGTCACCAAACCAGGGAGGATGCCACCCGTATACGCAAGTTCACCCGTAAGCGGGGATCCGCTGGCGTCTGCAAATTTAATGGTGAATGTGAAATCTCTTGTCTTGTCTGCATAATCCCCACTAACGACGGAGGATACCGTGACGTTGCTCCTTGCGTACACCAGGTAAATGGACGAACTGCTCGTCACATCAGGCAGGGTGACCTCGCTGTTTCGCAGCGGGCCGCCCGGATCCTGCCGCCAGCCTACATAGCCTGGGATGATAGAGATCTCTTCGTCTGGGAGAGTAAACGTTGCGCCCGTCACCACAGCGTATCCAACCGGCAATTTGCCTATGGAATTCCCGCTACTATCCACATAATGCACGGTTACGACAAGCACGTTGATATCGTAGTTGTTAAGCGGATGATCATAGATACTGCTACTGGTGGTTGCAATTTGGGGATAGTTGACCGTCATATTCGAGAGAGGCTTGGCGGCTATGGATGCTTCATTGTCACTGAACGTTACCCCGGCGGCGATGGACAGATTTTCAATGTTATAAGTGTAAATGCCCCCGCCGGTAATTGCCTTGTTGCTACTGATTTCGCTGCTTTTCATAGTGAACGTACCATTGCACACATATACACCGCCGCCGTCCTTATCGGCAGTGTTTTTGGAGATTTGGCTGTCGCCGGTTATTTCAAGTGCAGTGTCTTTTAAGTAGTCGTTTAAGAAGCCGCTATGAATACCGCCGCCGTTATTCGACGCCTTGTTATCGTTAACACTGCTGTTATGGACGGTGATGGCCGCTCCCATGGCTGTAATGGCGAAGATACCGCCGCCGTCTATTGCGGTATTCCCGTATATCTCGCAGTCAGTAATGGTACTATTCTCGGTGGCAATGGCAAAAAGACCGCCACCCCATGAAGCTGATTCATTCTCATATATCCTGCTATCCTGTATGGTAAACTTTAAAGTAGTAAGGCACACGCCACCACCACCATGAAGTCCCTCACTATTCTCTGTCGAATTCTTATATATCTCGCATTCTTCAATCATACAGGGAGTTGTTTCTGCATAAACACCGCCACCATCGTTCTTTGCGATATTCTCGTAGATTTTGCAATCAGAAAGGTTTATTTGTTTGGCACCCGCAGCAAAGATACCACCGCCTTGGTTTGCAAAGCAATTCGTGATCTCGGCCCCTGATAGCGTAAGACCGCCTTTTATTTCAATCCCGCCACCCGTTCTGCCGCCATCCAGCACGATGTTTTCAAAGTTGAGCGTGACATCGCTGCCTGCCGGAACAGTGAAGTGACGCTGTGTTTTAGAAGTCAGCTTGACACTATCCCCATTATCCGGCGCTTTGATGGTAATATTCTTCTTGACCACCAGCGTGCTTGTAAACTCGATATCCTTTTCAATAATAACGGTATCTCCATCATTCAAAAAAGGCCAGAAAAAATCCCGTAAATCGTCAAAATTGTCAACCATAATCGTCAAACGGGGCTTAATGCCCTCCGGCAGGCGCATGCCCGCATCAATTCCGGAAATCACCGTATCCTCCGTAATCTCCAAAGGGGCGGACCATGAGCCCACCGCTTCCTCATCCATCTCAAACTTGTTGTCATTTGCAATGGTCCAGGGCAGTAAGTATTCCGTTTCGCCAATGGTCTCGGATGCAACTTTTACCACGTAGCTGCCAGGTTCCATGCCCTCAAACCGGTAGGTACCATCCGTTTTGGTTAAGGTATCCCAAACCGCGTCCGTCAGGTTGTCTTCCGCATAGAGCGTCACGGGGTATCCGGCAATGCCTGTTTCACCCACATCCTTTATTCCATCACCATTTTTATCCAACCATAACATTCCGTTTATATTCCTGCCTGGAGGAACTACTGTTACGACAGCCACAGGACGGGCTTGCGGATAAACCCAAGTACCGATATCGGCGGTAAACAGATACGTTCCTACCGACTCCCGATGATAGCCGTCAGCTTCCCAGGTTATGGGTATGTCTGCAACAGCGCCTTCCGCCAGCGCTGCCGCCAGGGTTTCAGGCAATGGAATGTCTGCAATTTTCGTGCCTAATGGCACAGTGAGTTCCGTTACAGGCGTGTCAAAGGACACGATCACTTCTTTGTCACTGTCATTCTGCGCGATTCCTGCAACAGGCAGCAATCCTGCTAACAGCAATCCTATTAGCAATAGAGAAAAGGCAATGCGCCTACTGCTTCTTTTTCCCATATTTAACCTCTTCTTTTTATGATTTTTCATATTTATGGCCTGACACGGAAAATAAAGACCGCTTTTCCGTGTATCTGTTCTTTGCTTACCGCGCCATAGTTACGGGAGTCCAGGGAATCGCTTCGGTGATCTCCCATAACGAAATATTGATTTTCAGAAAGTGTGAGCGGATAACTGATTTTCGTCTTCCTATAAATCTTCCCATAAGTCTTTTCATAGATATGCGGTTCTTTTTGTACCTCTCCATTTATAAGGAAAAGCCCGTTATCATCATCAAATCCCAGGACATTGCCGGGTATACCGCAGATACGCTTGACATAATCTTTCCGACCATGTGCCTTAATAAAAATAATGTCTCCTATTTCATACAAACTGGAGTATTTCCAGAATACGATTACATCTCCATCATAAAGGGCCGGTTCCATCGAAGTCCCTGATACAACCCCAATGCCAAACATCGTATTAAAAATCAACGCTGCCGCTGCTGCAATTACTGCACTTTTTATAAGAGGGAACCAGAATGACCGGCTGATGTAATCCGTTGCTACAGCATGTTTTGGATGATATTTTTTTCCTGATCTCTCCATGTTATTGCTTGAACCTGCTTCCTCTTATTCTTTGTAATGCGGGCTGTTTCTCTCTGTTTAGATAGATCGTTAGAAAGGCCAGAATTTTATTATTTATTATTAATATTTTTCATCAGAAAAGTCTTTTTGAATGTTCCAAAGCATGAGATTATTGTCCTAAATTTCTTCCTGCTGAAGCTCTTGCTGATACATCTATAGGTGGGCTTATAAAAGCTTCGGAGTTGTGGCAAAGATCGTCTTCCCGTCACACGATCGGCATATGTGCGCATAAAAAAGCGGCCCCGATTTGGATGAACTCATCCAGGCCGGGGCCGCTTTCAGGATTCAATACTATGCAGGCTTCCAATTACAGCCACCATACCGGTTTCCAGGAATCCGGTATGGTGGCTGTTTTATTTCATGATTTTCAATTTAGCCTTTATTTTGGCTGCATTTGATCGCATCAATAGCGAGGACTACCATAAGTGCCAAAAGGCTGCCTGTCCATCGGTCACATCGATCAAGTAAGTATCTGTAAAATGAAAAAGCTGCTTTTCAATCCGAGCCACAACGCTGCCTGTCTGGGAAAGAATGCTGTAATCCCATTCCAGGAAGCTGCCTTCCACATGCCAGCCATTGCAGTCAACGGAAAAAGAGGGCTTGAAAAAAGTAAACTCCTTGGTGATGGTTCCCACCGTTTGTCCGCCGATCTGGATGGCAAACCGGGGCAGGAAGGTCAGCACCTGCTCCCTTAAGGTGGCTAAGTGATTGCCGCTGTTATCATAGATTTCCAGCTTGTGACCCCATGCGGGTTTACCGCTGACCGTATATACTGCAGCACCATTTTCATCATAAATGTCGTAACTGTCAAACCAGGAAAAAAAACGCTGTTTAAACATTAGTTTCATGATATCTTTCTATCTCCTTTTTCATCCTTATCCATTATCTGCTCACACCATTCCCTTAGCATGCATTCCCCGCACTTTGCCTTTCTTGCTGTGCAGATTGCCCTGCCATGATAAATTAGTTGAAAATTGATCCGGTTCCAGTGGTCCTTTGGAAGGACTCTTTGCAACTCCACTTCCACCTCCGCCGGATTTTTCCCGAAAGCCCATCCCAGACGCTTTGCAATGCGGAATACGTGAGTATCCACCGTGACTCCCGGTATACCATAAGCATCTGCCAAAAATAAGGTGGCGGTCTTTCTGCCAACTCCGGCCAAAGTCAGGACCCCGTCCATATCCTTTGGCACCTCGCCTCCGTATTCCTCTGCGATCTGACTGCAGCACTTTTTCAAATTCTTTGCCTTATTCTTATAAAGCCCGATGGAGCGTATGGAATCCTCGATTTCCTCCAAAGGGGCTTCTGCCATCTGCTCTACGGTCTGAAAGCGCTGAAACAGCTGGGGAAGCACTTCTTCCACCTGTTTATCCGTGCTTTGGGCGCTGAGCATAATTGCCGCCAGAAGCTGCCAGGGCTGATGATGATAAAATCCTTCTTTCGTTACACCGTAAACCTGGTCTAATTTATCAAGGATATTACTTACATTTTTCTTTCTCATTCGTAATTTCCCAACCTTCCGCCACTGTATTAATTCGCTGCCATCTCCTCCGGCTCAAACAGCCTTATCATACCGTATTCCCCATCATATCCGGGAGTGCAATGAACCTTTCCCTCTCTTAACCGCCTGATCCCCTCTGAAATCATATTACCGGAAGCATGCCTGATATCCTCCAACGGCAGCTCCCGAAGGATATGAAATTCCGGTCCTAAATCACTTATCATGGATTCATACTGGTTCTTGACTTTCTTGCTTGCAGTAGTATATCCGATAGAAGCCGCAATCACTTCATTAAGAGGAACTAGATTCTCAAATGGCTTTCCCCCGGAAAGAATAAAGCCCTGACTGCGGTCAGCCAGCTGTTCGATCCGGTGGGACACTCCTGTGGTCAGCTTTCGGCCGCATACCGGGCACTTTCCGGAATATTGTTTTGCTTCTGACGGAGAAAGGCAGAGATTGCATTTCCGGTGGCCATCATAATGATATTTTCCCTCTTCCGGAAAAAACTCTACGGTTCCCTCTAATCCCTCTCCCTTTTGTATGGCATTCCACAGCCCCGTATAGGACAAGTCAATATCCAGAAGATTGGCTTCTCTGCCAAGCTTTGAGGGAGAGTGGGCATCAGAGTTTGAAACAAGCTGAAAACGGTCCAGAGCCGACAAACGCCATATCATAGAAGGATCGGAAGAAAGTCCTGTCTCCAATGCATGCACATGGGGAGTTAAATCCTCAAAGCATTCCTCGATCGTATCAAAACCGGAAAACGCCCCAAACAACGAGAAATGCGGCGTCCAGATATGTGCTGGGATATAGATGGCCCTGGGGCATAATTCCAGCGTTATTTCCAGAAGGTCATGACAATCCAGCCCCAATATGGGCCTGCCGTCTGAATGAAGGTTCCCAATCGTCTCCAGCTTTTTTGAAATCAGCTCTGCCTCCTCAATGCCCGGAAGTAAAATGACGCTGTGAACTTTTCTTACTTTCCCGTTTTTCTTATAGATGGAGCTGATTTCTCCGGAGACCACGAACCGGGGAGTCATGGCTTCTGACATAGCTCCCTTGTCTATACGGTATTCTTCTTTTAATATGTAAAGCCCTTCCTCTGCAGGAATCAGCTTTTCCTTTAATTCCTCACGCCATGCCTGGTGGGTAAAATCACCGGTCCCAAGGATCCCGATCCCTTTGCGCCTCGCCCATAAGTCCAAATATTCCAGCGAACACTCCTTACTGGTCGCTCTGGAATAATGGGAATGGATGTGTAAATCTGCTATATACATAAATTTCACCTGCTTTTGTCGATTTATGTATTATTATAGCTTTGTTCTCTATGGGTTGCAAGGATCGGGTCCTTCCTTTTACCGGCATATTTCTCATAAATTCCCATGGCAAGCTCTGCCATGTCCCTTCTGAATTCCGCCGGTTCCGTAAGTTCAATCTGATCACCCATACTTAACAGCCAGCTAAAAAGATTCTCCTTGCTGGAAAAATCAAACTCAAACAATAGCTTTCCATCCTCCCGTTCCCTAAAACTGTTCCTTCCATACTCCTCGATCAGATGCCATTTTATCTCCGGCTCACAAACCGCTGTGATATGGAATTGATCGGGATACGGAATTTCCGGAAAGTTCTTAATAGGAGGCAAGGGACGCTTTTCATAATGGTCCCCGGTGTCTGAAAGCTCCTGGATCCGGTTTAGCTTGAACATGCGGAAATCTTTCCTTTCCCTGCAATATCCCCACACATACCAGGAGGACCACTGGAATACCAAAAGATAAGGGTCAATGGTTCTCTCTGTTTCACCACTTGGAGCATAATAGCAGAACTTTACCGAATGGCTTGCTTCAATGGCTTTCTGGATCAGATCGATCTTAGGGGACAGGGAGGATTTATACCAGGAGGAAAGGTTGATCATGATGTGGCTTTCCGGAACCTGCACCGATGCCTGGTCTGATGACAGTTTTTTCATGAGCTGCTGGTACCGGTTCGTCCCTGCCACGCTGTCTAAGCTTCTAAGTCCGGTCAGTATGGACTGCATTTCAAAGGAGGTCAGCACGGTCCGGTCGATCCGATAGGCCGGCATGATTGATATTCCCCCGTTCTGTCCCTGTGAAGTGGCAATGGGAATACCTGCCCTTAACAGGACCTCCACATCCCTGTTTATGGTCCTTCTTGAAACCTCAAAGATTTCTGCGAGATAAGAGGCCGTTACCTTTTCCTCTTGTAGCAGGATAGATAAAATTCCAATAAGTCTGTCAATCTTCATAGGCGTTCCTTTCTTTGATGTCCTTATTATATCACGGCAAAAGGTCTCAGAAAAGACCGTTCTTTCCATCTTCACTCATTGACTCCCTTTTCCATTTATGCTAGGATGTGCCTAATAATCAAGAAAGAAAGGACCTGTTAAATGAATTTAATGAACTTAATGCAGTTAAAGGAATCCTGGGCTGTTTTTAAAGATAACCACCCCAAATTTCCCCTGTTCCTGAAAGCAGCCTTAAAAAGCTCTCTGAAAGAAGGAAGCGTGGTGGAAATCCATATTACGCCGCCGGAAGGTAAAACCCTTACTACGAATTTAAAGCTCAAGGCTTCTGATCTGGAGCTGTTTGAACAGTGGAAAGACTCCTTAAAATAAGATTGGTACTTCTCCGGACATGCCGGGTCGATGACCCCTACTCCGTAATTAAGGCAGCATTTTCTTGTTGTATTTACCAAAATATGGTACAATGGACGAATCAATGCAATAGACCGGAAGCTTTGTCCAAGCCTTTTTCATAATAAAGGCGAATATAACAAGCAGGAGGAATGAAAAAGCATGAAAAAAATTATAAAATTATTTGTAGTCGCTTCACTTTTATCTATAACCATGGCATCAACCGCCCATGCGGGAGTTTGGAAGCAGGACAGCCATGGCTGGTGGTGGCAGGATGGAGATAAATCCTATCCCTCTTCCGCATGGAAATGGATTGATTCTGATGGGGATGGAATGGCAGAATGTTACTATTTTGATGAAAATGGTTATCTTTTGACCGGGGCAACTGCCCCCGACGGCAGCACGGTCAATGAATCCGGTGCATGGACCGACCAGGGTATTGTCCGCCAAAGGGCTGCTACCCCTGCCGCTGCAAAGACCATAAAGAAGAAGGGAATGGAGCTTTACCAGGAAGCAGATCAGAAAAGTTCCGGGCTGCCCGGCCTGGATATCACCGCAGACATCCAGATGAACCTTTCTTATGACTGGCTGAATATCCCGGTCTCCATGAATATGCAGCTTAAATATCATGACCTAAACACTCCAAACATGGAATTCCTCTCCCAGACTAGTATGGATATGCTGGGGATACGCAGATCAGAGACTTTCTTCTACACCAATGGCTGCTATTATCTGGATGCGGGGATGTATGATAAGTACAAGATGAACATCGGTTATGTGGACATGACAAGAAATATCACGTTGGGAGGGCTGACCGGTCAATTTGGCGCATTCCTGGATAACGTACAGATTGCAGACGATGACGCCGGAGATAAAATCCTTATGTATTCCAGCAAAGCGGAAGGCCTTGAAACATATCTCACCAGTTTCTACGATGAGATTTGGCCGACTCTTTCTGATTCCGATTATAAGATCGATTGGATCGACGGAAAAGCAGTCTTCAGCCCGGAAGGCTATTTTTCCAAGGAGGCCATTTCTATTTACATGACCATCACCGAAGAGGGAGAAACCATGGGCATGCTCATGAATATGAATCTGGATTATAATAATCCTGGGAAAGCCATTTCCATTGAATTTCCTTCCACAGAAGGATTTGAAGAAGTCATTTACTAATAAAACAAAAGGAGGGAATACCGTTTACGTTTACGGTTCCCTCCTTCTCTTTTATTAATCCTTTAAGCCTATATAAATATGGACCAGTGCATCTTCCATGTCCCCGTTCTGATATTCTTCAAAATCGCAGACAAAAGTTCTTGGCAGATCCATCTTCCAAAGCTCCTGCCAGAATTCCGCTACCGCCTTTACCATGTTTCCTCTTACCACAAACTTTGCATACGTTCCTGCCGGAATAGACCTTACCACCGTCCCCTCCGGTAGCTCATCCGCTTCTTCTACTTCACAGGCCACGATCACACTGTAATCATCCAATTCATTTCCTGCATAATCCGTATAAATCCCCAGGGCCTTTTCATTACTCTTATAATTAATACCGGAATAAATACCCCTTCCGTAAAAGTTCTCCCAAAGGCCGCCGATCACATTGCCTATATCCGGTGACGCATTGTTTGTCCGGGCCAACAGCCCCACTACCTTTTTTTCCTTAAGCTCAATCCTCTCAATGTCCATCTTTTCTTACCTCTTTTCCTCTTTCTTACCTGAACTGCGGATTCATGGGTCACCTGTCAGGCATTACTTTCTATGGTAAGTGGATTGTAGCATACCAAATATGACATCTATATGTCACAATTCATTTGTTCCTGATTGTTTTTTTTTAACCCTCCGTATTTCTGTCCGATCTGTAAAAGTGGATCAAGGTGATAACCAGGATAACGGGAAACAGGACAGCCCCCAATATTCCGATTTTTAAGTTGTTCCCAAAATATCCGGAAACAACGCCTACAAAGGTAGGCCCACCGGAACAGCCAAGGTCTCCTGCCAAAGCAAGAAATGCAAACATTGCGGTTCCTCCTCCTCGTATGGAAGCAGAAGCCATGCTAAAGGAACCGGGCCACATGATTCCCACAGACAGACCGCACAAGCCGCAGCCTAGAAGGCCCAGTGCAGGATAAGGGGAAAGAGCAATCATAAAATAAGAACCTATGCAAAGGATTCCGCTTGCAATCATCATCTTTTTTAAGTTCACCTTTTCACCGTATTTTCCATAGAACGCCCTTGAAATTCCCATCAGCGTGGCAAAGAGCATGGGACCTGCAAGGTCCCCAATGGCCTTACTCACTCCCAGTCCCTTCTCTGCAAAAGCGGAGGCCCACTGGCTTACCGCCTGTTCGCTGGCTCCGGCACATACCATGAGAAGCATGAATCCCCAGAATATCCGTTTTTTAATGAGTCCCTTTAAGGAAAGGCCTTCTTCCTCTTCCACGAGCGGTGCAATTGGTACCTTAAAAAATAAAAACATGTTGACAAATGGAATCAACGCCCAGAAAAGCGCCAGCAGCCTCCAGTTTTTTAACCCGGCAATGCTGAAAAAAATGGTTGACACCAGGACAACTCCCACATGTCCCCAGCAATAAAAGGAATGAAGCATGCTCATGGCCTTTTCCTTATTATCCGTTGGACAAGCCTCTACAATGGGGCTTACCAATACCTCAAGAAGGCCGCCTCCGGCCGCATAGATAACCACTGAGGCAAAAAGTCCGATCCATGCCTGGGGAAACAATCCGGGCAGAATAGTCAGGGATACCAACCCTATTGCTGATAAGATATGGGCCGTTATCATAGAAGCCCGGTAACCGACCCGGTCAACAATGCCTGCAGATAACAAATCCACGATCAGCTGAATTCCAAAATTAAAAGTCACAAGCAAGGTAATTCTTGATAGGGAAATGCCGTACTCTGACTGGAATGTAAGAAATAAAAGGGGTACAAAATTGTTAATAATCGCCTGTACGATATAGCTCATAAAACAGGCATGGACGGTTTTGGTATAATCTTTATTCACTGTAATTCACCTGCTATTCATTTTTTTGTATTATACCGCATATTTTTTTCAAAATCTTGTAAATTACCGCCAGTTTATGATACAATCTAGCCAGCAACCAAAGGAGAACGCTCTATGCAAAGCACGAAAATACTCACTGACGAATCCATGATGGAGCTTGTCTCCCACGGTTCCTCCACCTTTCCATTTCAATATTATTACGAAGATGTAGGAAAGTTCGATAACAAGTGCATTGACTGGCACTGGCACAGGGAATTTGAACTGGTATCTGTAACAGAAGGAATCCTGCAGTGTTCCATCGGTAATATCAATTACATACTGGAAGCAGAGGATGGGATTTTCATCAATTCCGGAGTCATTCACCGTTTTCTCTCAGCCGGTACCGCAGTTATCCCTAACGTATTGTTTGCATCCGATTTCATTGCGCCTGAAAACAGTTCTATTTATGACAAATACATGCTTCCCTTTCTCACTTTGGGTATTTCCCATTTTGTCCTTAGAAGCAGTACTTCCTGGCAGAAGGATGTTCTTTCCTCTCTTTCAAAGCTGTATGACTTATGCGAAAATCCTGGAACGTCCTGGGAACTGGAAGCTCATATCATCATTTGTCAGGTTTGGACCAGCCTGTTTGAACATAGGCTGGAATTTGCAACCATGGAAAATACGGGGGTAAGCAGGATTTCTCAGGCCCGTTTTAAAGGAATGACCTGTTTTATTGAAGAAAACTACTGGAAAAAGATCACGTTGAAGGATATCGCCTCATCCGTGGGCGTAAGCAAGCGGGAGGCCCTTCGCTGCTTTCAATGCTCCGTCCCGTTATCGCCCATAGAATACTTGAATAAATACCGGCTCCAGCAGGCATGGAAGATGCTCCTTCAAACGGACCGCTCCATAACAGACATTGCGGAGCATACCGGATTTGAGAGCACCAGCTATTTTGACCGTTTGTTTAAAAGAGAATTTCATATAACTCCCAGAAGGCATCGGAACAGTGGGAAAAACTCATAAACATCAACCATGAAATATCAAAAGGAGGAGCAAAATGGGAGAATTATCTAACCTTCCTAATATCGGAAAAGAAGTAGAACGGCAGTTGAATGAAACCGGAATCTTTACTTATGAAGAATTAAAGGCAACAGGTACAGAAAAAGCCTGGCTGAAAATCCAGGCCATGGACCCCTCCGCCTGCATCCACCGTCTGTATGCTCTGGAAGGAGCCATTCGGGGAATAAAAAAAAGCCTCCTGCCTCAGGAGCGGAAAGAGGATTTAAAGGCATTTTATAATTTTCATAAATTATAAAAGAAAGGGGCCTGCCTCCTCTCCTTATCTGGAAGCCAGGCCCAGCCCAATAAACCAAAAAAGAAAGAATAGCAAAAAGTATACGAGTACAACCAAAAGGCAGACTTCACCTGCCAATCGGTATTTTATTAACCGAAAGCCTCTCATCCATTGATAGAAATAATAAAAAATAAACGCAATACCCAAAGCACCAATCAAAATTGGCAGCCAAGCCATTAAAAGAAAGATAAGATTCATCGCATTACTCCCAAAAACCGTCCTGTCCTTATCATCCCCTCTTTCTTCCCTCTTATAAGCAAAGGTCTGGAATAAAAACCCACCCTATGCAAAAGGGCGGGTTTCACACTGTTTCAGCTGCCTGACGGACAGCCCGGAATCAGTTATTCTGTTAAATTAATGGTGATTGCTTTTGGCCTTGTCATTGCTTCTATGGAATACTTCACTCCCTGGGTCCCCATACCGGAGGCCTTTACTCCCAAAAATGGGAAGTGATCCGGGCCTCTTTCAGTTTTATTGTTAATCTGTACGGTTCCCACTTCTAACTTTTCAGCTATACGGAAGGCCTTATTGATATCTTTGGTAAATACAGAAGTCTGTAAGCCATATTCTGAGCGGTTGGCTATCTCTACCGCTTCATCCATATCTTTTACCCGGATAATAGGAAGAATGGGGGAAAACGGTTCTTTCCAAGCAATCACCATATCAACAGTTACCTTATCCAGCAAAGTTGGATAGACTAAATTTCCTTCTCTTTTATTTCCAACAATGAGCTCTGCACCTTTTGCAATGGCATCCTGAATTAAGAATTCTGCAAAATCAGCCGCTTTCTGATCGATCAGAGGTGTGACAACCACATTATCTCTTGGATCTCCCACAGCTAATTTTTCAATTCCCGTTTTCAGCATATCTATCAGCTGATCCGCTATCTTGTCAGTGGTAATAATACGCTTCACCGCCGTACAACGCTGTCCGGAATAAGAGAATGCACCTTCTACAATATTACTTGCCGCATATTTTAAATCGGCATCTTCCAGTACAAGGGCTGCATCTTTCCCCCCAAGTTCCAGTAACAGAGGGGTCATACAGGATATCTTGGATAAATGCCTGCCTACCTCCGTACTGCCTGTAAAATTAATGAAATTAATATTTTCATGAGTTACGATATAGTCACCGATCTCACTCCCCTTACCGGTAACTGTCTGCAATACTCCCTCCGGCAGTCCTGCATCCTGTAATGCTTTTACAAGATGTAAGGCACTGATTGCCCCCTGGGTCGCCGGTTTTAATATTACCGTGTTGCCCCCCATAAGCGCCGGTCCTATCTTGGAGGCCGATAAATTAATGGGGTAATTAAACGGTGATATGGCCAGTACGGTACCTAGCGGAACCCTTCTTACATACGAAATTTTATTTCGGGAACCACCCGGAAAATTCTCCCCGCTTACTGCAATTCCTTCCAGGCTTTTTCCTGCGTCTGCAGTAAACCGGAGAAAATCTGCGGTTCGCTTCACTTCTGATACAGAAGATTTCCTATCTTTTGCAATCTCCATCATCAAAATATCCGCGATCTCTTCTGCCCTTTCCTCTAATATCTCTGAAGCTTTATAAAGGATCCGTGCCTTTTCAAATATTGGAACACCGGCCCAGGAAGAAAGACCTTCTTTGGAATACCGGATGACCTCATCAACCTCTTCTTTGCTGACTGCCTGTATCTCACCGATAAAAGAACCGTCTACAGGGGATGTTACGGTAATGACATTCCCCGATACGGATTCCATCCACCTGCCATTGACTAAGTTTCCATAAACCAACTTTTCATTACATAATTCTGACATATTATCCTCTCCTTTCAATACAATTATAATTTCTATTTGTATGTAATATATCCTGGAGACAAGAATCACATGTCAATAACATTGTTTGCTTATCTATTAAACAAAAACTTCATATAGCGGATGAATACATAAACCACCAGGCATACTGCAATAACGGTTTCAGCAAGCACGATGACAGGTAAAAATCCTACGGCATATCCCATCTTTACCAGGAACGCTGTTGACATCTTCATTGCAATGGCACTGATCACCACAGGGAATGTAAAGGCTGCATAGCTTGGGTAAAATGGTAAGGCAAGGAACCTTGGCAGATAAGCCAGTACAGTTATATATAAGATTCCCGCTAATACCATGAGAAAGAGAACCATTGTCACGGATTTTGTTTCCACAGACTGTAAGTATCCGGCCAGGCATAGGCTCACCGGAGCCGTATAGATGCAAAACAGCGGCCTTGCCGGTTCTGCAATTTCTCTGTATTTCACATACCGCACCGTCACAAGAACCAGTAAAATCAGGCAACAGACCAGACCGAACCAGAAGATGCCGGTTCCAACCCCTGTGAGTCCAAATGCAGGAGCCGTTACACTGGCTGTTACAATTCCCACATACACGATGTAATAGCTGGCAAATACGGTTTTCATATTCAGCTTGTGAAGAAAACGTGCGGTAAAATACAACATGAGAAGAACGTGCAGGGCAATGCCAATATACCAGATATAGACTGCACTTCCTCCAATAAAGGGTTTGGCATAAGCAGATAACAGAATGACTGCCATGGAGAAAGTCCCTGATACACTTGCCATCACCGGATTTTTCATATCCTCTTTTACCATATCAAAATGAAAGATACACTTACACAAAAATAAAATCGCCAGAACAGCGGATATGATACCGCAAACCAGGCGGATGGATTCTGAGTAGCTTTGAAGGAGATTTCCCAAGGCCGCAAACCCAAGGGAAAGCCCTGCCATGGGAATGGGAACTTTTTTAATCATGACATTCCTCCGCAGACTCAAGCTCATCGGTATTCGTAAGACCGTATTCCCGCACTACGATCTCAGCCACCTTTCTGGCTACCATTCCTGTAAAGCGGATGCACTGTTCCTTGTGCTCTCCTCTTCCCATATCAAACTCTTTGGTCAGGATCCGGCAGCACAGTGCATTCTTCCCGTTGCTTTCCTTAAACCAGTCATGAAGCTCCTTTGATACTTCTAAGTTCTTTTCTACCTTTGGGTCTCCCTGTCTTGTCCGTCCAAAGAATATACCAAGAGCCATCACTCCGCCGGAAACCGCCCCGCACAGGCACTTGGACCGTCCGATCCCAACGGGGAAGCCGGATGCCATGGCTATGATTTCTTCTGGTAAATCCAATTCAAAGTTTGACCGCATGGAACTAACAACTGCCTCCGAGCAAAAAAATCCTCCCCGAAACAGAGCTTCCGCATCATCTCCGATCTTCTTTACACTAACCGCCTGTTTCACATTCATCTCTTGTATCCTCCTGCATGTTTATTGATACCTATATTCTATTAAGATTTAAGGCTTACGTCCAATTCATAAATACTATAAATAAGCCCTACTTATAGATATTATCTATCAACATACTCGAAGCTTACATGGTCACTTGTCAAATCAAATATCAGTTCCTCCTCTTTATACAGTAAAAATCTTGCTAACAATAAATGCTCCTCTTTTATAGAGCGCACCATCCTTCCCAGATCCGGGGCCAGAAGCGAATGGGAAAACCCTGTTTTTTTTATCCTGTTCCGATTTGTTAAAAATATTTTAAATGTATAGTTACCCTGCTTTAATATAACTGCAGTTTCTCTTTTGCATACCACCTTGACTCCCAGATAGGTGGCAAAGCGGTATTCCCGGCCTTTATACTGAATGACACAGATGCAGCCCTGAAAGCTGTGTCCGATAAAAGGAATGTGGGCAATGGAAACCATGACCGTTGCCTCTTGCGGAAAACGGTTGCATTGAAGCCATAAATAATCCCTGGGAAAGGATCTGCCTCTGTCTCCCTCTATATATCCCTTTTCCCCTTGAAAATCCAGGACCTTTCCATTGACCGTAAGGCTTCCCCTAAGAGCGTGGGACATACTGATGATCTCATGCCTGCATTCCATAAAGGGGACCCATTGAAAGGGGCCCATGATGGTATATTTAATGGGATTTAAGGAGCCATAACGGATCATACCCTGAATCGTAATATCCTCTGACTGAATATCCACCATAATGCCGGTCAGGGAAAAAATATTACTTCCAAGAACAATCCTTTTTCTCTTTCTGTCTACCAGATAATCCTCCTCTTCAAAGTCCAGGGAATAAGAATTTTCATTCCATATAATCTGTAAAAACGGGTGCTTCACTCCCTTTTCATCCACGCTATGACCGGGAATAAAGGCTAAGACCGTATCCGCATTCTGATGTTTAAAATACCAGCCCTCGAAAAACGCATTTCCAAACTTGCCCATACTACTCGTCCCTTCTTTTTCATCATTTTCTAACCATAGGGTTTCCAAATATCAGAAAACATAGTCAGAAAAAGCATGTTTAATATTTTATGGAAATGATCCGAAAAAGGCCCGTCCCTTTTGAGACGAGCCTTCTTTAAATCCTTTTTATTCTAAACGCTGACTTTTACATCATAAACAACCTTGTCAATAAATACATTGACGTACTCCCCGCAAAACTGCGTACCGGCTCCTTTAACCAGCTCACTGATCGCATATTCCCTGGGCAGCGCCTGGCGATAGCTTCTTTCACTGATCATCGCATCGTATGCATCTGCAATGGCAATGATCCTGGACTGGACCGGTATTTCATTTCCTTTAAGTCCCTTCGGATAGCCATTTCCATCCCACCGTTCATGATGGGCCAGAACGTAATCCGCCATCTCTGACAGCTCATTGACCGAGCTTAAGATGCGATATCCGATTTCCGGGTGCTTTTTAATTTCAACCCATTCCTCTTCTACCAGTTTTCCGTTTTTATTCAATATCCCTTCTTCAATTGCAACCTTGCCGATATCATGGAGCAATCCAACGGTCTTTAGCTCTTTTACTTCATCTTCCTGCAGTCCAAGGGCTGTCCCCATTTTTTCACACAGCTCCGAAACGCGGAGGGAATGCTGTTCTTCTCTTGGATTTTTTTCATGAAGGGCCGCCATAACCGTATAGATGGTCTTTCCCCTTATCCCCGCACTCTCCAGCAGTTTTTTCTTATACATATAGTCCTCAGCTTTTTTAAGTACTTCTAATATGGATTCTTCCTCCCTGTCCTTTATGCTGTATCCAAAAGAAACGGAAAGAGTAATCTTATTTACGGCTTCAAGCTTTGTCCTTTCATTGATCCGGCCGATCAATTCTTTTATTTCCCTTTCATCGGTATTAGGAGAAAGTATAATGAATTCATCGCCTCCCAGACGGCATATGATGTCCTTTTCCCTGAAGCCCTCTCTCAATACTTCGGTCACTTTTTGAATATATTTATCTCCCACTGTGTGTCCGAAAGAATCGTTTACAAGCTTTAACCCATTGATGTCAGCCATGGTAATAATTAACGGAAAATAGTTCTTGGAATTCAACCGCTGCAGCTGTTCTTCAAACAGCCTTCTATTATATAATCCGGTTAGCTGGTCATGATAGCTTAAATAATGCAGCCGCTCCTCCGCCTGCTTGCTTCCGGTAATGTCATTTAAAATAACGACCAGCTGGTTTTCCTTTGGACGGGACGCCAGAACTTCGTAGTAATAATTTGTATTCTTCTGAAACTTCTCGTAGCAGGTTGATTCTCCTGTTTTAATGGTCCAGATCAGCCTGTCCAAGTTTTGCGGTTCTATATTTTTATGTATTTCGGAAAAATATTTTCCTGATATCTCTTCTTTTTTTAATCCGGTCAGGATTTCATGGCTGTGATTAGAATCTATAAGCCTATATTTGAAAATATCTTCTCCGGAAGCACCCTCATACAATGCCATGCCTAGCTGCATCTGGTTTATAACAGCCTTATATTTCTCCTCACTTACACTTAAATTGTGGTCAGCCAGCCTCACCTTCCTTAAAAGATTGGAAATTAAATAATGGAGAAGCAAGGCAGTAAACAAAACATAGACCATTCCCTTATAAGTATGAATCACCAGCCTTGCAGAAGGACCTGAAACGAGCCGGTTCACAATTCTGTCGGAAAAATCAATCCAGACAAAACCAAAAATCAAATACATGAAGCAGATTTTAATTCCTTCCTTTTTTAGAGGATCACTTTTACCCTTAAAATCACCCATTTTACCCTTTAACCATTTAATCATACTACTCCCCCTTTAAATGGTATTATACACTATTTTCATTTTATAAGAAACATTTTACCAATTTTTTCATTTCAATTTTGACCGGACACAACAAAAAAAGAAGGGCTGGCGGCACCCTTCTTTTTTAACTTTACCAGTATTTTATTTACCTAAGCGGCCTGATCATTCGTCGGCCTTTAATACTTTAACGATTTCTCCTATGATAGTATCATGATAATCTTTGTTTGGATAGTTTTGCTTATCAATAGCCGGATCAAAAAAGCAATTGGGTTCAAGCCTTTGCTTATAAAGCTTGCGGCAGATAAGCACCAGCCTCGCTTCAGAAAAGTAAGGAGCCTCTGCGTCAAAAACAGGGGTAAGTCCGCTCTCTTTCTCTTTATCCACGTCACGTCCGGAATGGGCGCCGCAGTAGTTTAAAGCAGATCTGTAATTATCACCGAAAAAGCTAAGGGCGTAATATTCGCTCTTGTCAATGAATTCCAGGGTATATCTCTGGGGACGAAGCACAATGGTAGATACGCTCTTATTCCACATGATTCCAAGCCCGCCCCAGCTGGCTGTCATCATATTATACTTTATATCACTGCCGGCAGAAACCAGCATCCACTCTTTTCCTATCATTTTAAATGGATCCATGGTCACTTCTTTTAAATCAACTGGTCTTAACATGTTAATACCTCCATACTTTTAATATCTTTTATTATATATTCCCATATTATATAACAAATTAATCGGAAGATCAGGATTCGGAATTTTTCCGCACATCAATATCCACCAGCTCCAGGCCATCCACCACCTCATGAAGGTACAAATCTTCAATATGTCTCCGGATGACACGCTTACCTCCCACATCTCCTTCTAATTTCAGAAGCTCCTTAAGGTAGTTCTTAGAGAAGATGGCCGGGTTTCCCAAAGCGCCCATGTTGCACAAACAGCCGATTCCCTTTCCGCTGTTTCGCCAGCCCCTTACCAGATCTCTTATGGTAGCTGCCTTTAAATATGGCTGGTCACAGACCGCAAAACAATAATCCGTCACTTCATTTTCAAGCACTTCCAGAGCCAGATGAATGGAATGAGAGATGCCAAGGCTGCTTTCCTCGTTTACCACTACCTCATACCCATAATCGCTCATGCAACTCATGATCTCCTGGTACTGGGTAACAACCACCTTCCTGTCAAAGATGTCGTCCGGAAGCTTTTCCACTTCCTCTAAAATGTATTGGTACATGGGTTTCCCATTGAATTCATGAAGCAGCTTATTGCCGTTAAATCTGCGGCTGTCACCCGCTGCCAGAAGGATAAGTGCCAGTTTCATGCCATCAAACCTCCTCTTTTCATTACTTTTCTCTTTTTTCCGCCGCCCCTTTTTTCTTCATGCTTAAAATCCCTTCCAGCACGCCTCCACCTATGGAAGTTGCCTTGTCCGAGATCGTGTAGCAGTTTTGGGCGTTTCCTCTGGGATCTACATCTCCTGACTTCATTCCCTTTGTCACTGTTACACCGTCCTGCAGCAGGCCTCTTACAACGCCTCCCACCAGGGCATATATGGGAGCATCGCCTGAATAGCCAACCAGATCCCCTTTTTCTACCAGATCGCCGATCATGACCTGGCCTTTAAATGTTCCGTCAGCTGTTGCACGGATTATCCGTTCTTTATCATAACCACCAATCATGCCTGGAACTCCTGTGTTGGGAAACGCACTTCCCTCCCAGATACAGCGGCCTAAGTTATGGCCTCGTTTTGTTTCTACCACCACATGACAGTCAAGCCCTGCCGTAAAACCGGGACCAACACCTACTACCACATCGGCGTCGGTTATCCTGGTTCCCAGATTCGTCTTTGCAATAATGGCATCCACCACCACATCCGGTTTCCAGGCTTCCCGGATTTTGCATTCCTCGTCCACCACCACAGCAACCTGGTCTCTTGCTATGGCTTCATCGATTTCCTCCAGGTTATGGCATAAAACTCCGGTGATATCTTCCACCTTTGCCTGCCCCTCATAGACTGCCCTGGAAAAAGCTACCGTCCGCCGCACCGTGGTGGGAACGGCGATATCCGTCATCACCAGATCAAAACCGCAGCGCTTCAGCCGGCATCCAATGCCTGTTGCCAGATCACCGGCTCCTTTTATTAGTACCTTCATTATAATCTCCTGATCTTTTGGTTTATTTTCTGGCGCAATCTCCGCCCCTGCCTGACAGGATTTCCAGGCCATGGGAAAGAGTATCCAGAATATATTCCAGACTTTCTCTCACCGCTTTTGGACTTCCCGGAAGATTGATGATAAGGGTTGATCCCCGGATGACACTGGCTCCCCTGCTTAACATGGCCCGCTTAGTCACAGTCATGCTGTAAGCCCTTATGGCCTCGGCAATCCCCGGCGCATTGCGGTCCGCAACAGCCAGAGTGGCCTCCGGGGTTACATCTCTGGGCGAAAAGCCGGTACCGCCGGTCGTCAGAACCAGATCGCATTCCACTTCATCGCTTAAGCGCATGAGTTCTTCTTTTAAGTCTTCTCCTTCATCGGCAAGGAGCCGGTAGCTGACCACTTCATAGCCTGCCTTCTCCAATATCTCTCTTATGACTGCGCCGCTTACATCTTCCCGTTCTCCGGCAGCTCCTTTGTCACTTAGGGTTACGATTCCAGCTCGGTACATACCGTGATTTCATCCCCTTCCTTCATGAGTCCGCCATGGAGAACTCTTGTAAAGATTCCATTGGTGGGCATAATGCATTCTCCCATTTTCTTGTATATCTCACAGTGGCTGTGACATTCCTTCCCGATCTGGGTCACTTCCAAAAGGATATCTCCGCACACTAATCTGGTGCCGATGGGAAGATGAATTAAGTCGATTCCCTGAACAATAACATTTTCACCAAAGGCTCCGTTACCGATCTCCGCTCCTCTGGCCTTAAAGTCCTCTATGGTATCAAAGGATAAAAGGCTTACCTGCCGATGCCATTTGCCTGCATGGGCATCCCCTTCTATCCCGAATTCTTCTATAAAATGCCCTTCTTCCACTCTGGTTTTCTGGGTTCCTTTTTTTTCGCTGATACAGACAGCCATTACCTTTCCCATCTGCTTATCCTCCTATCTGGTTCATGTTGGGGCCTGTTTCTCCCTGGTCTTCTTCAAAATGATGGCTCTCCGGTTTGTTCCGGATGGTCTGATTCATCAGATCAAAAAGACCGTCATCAGAAATGCCTTCACGCAAAGGCCCTTTTATATCCACTCCTGCTGGACTGTCCAGGCAAAGCTTCAAAAATCCGTCAGATGTCAGCCTCACCCGGTTGCAGGTACGGCAGAATTTATGGCTGACTGCGCTGATAAAGCCGATAAAGCCCGTTTCATCGCCCCATGTATAATAAACGGCAGGCCCGTTGCCTTTCACCTCGCGGCTTTCTTTAAGCGCTCCAAATGCCTCTGTAAGGATCCCTGCCAGATCATCATTTTCCATTGCTTTGTAATTTTTTCCCTGGCCAATGGGCATCATTTCGATAAAACGGACCGGGATCTTTCGTTCCATGGAAAAACGGGCAAAGGCCAGTACCTCTTCCTTTGTTAAGTCTTCCATGACAGCACAGTTTATTTTTACCTTAAGCCCTGCTGCCTGCGCACTCTCGATTCCTCCCATGACGGAGTCAAAGGAGTCTCTTCTTGTGATCCTGGCAAAACGCTGGGGATCTAAAGTATCCAGGCTTACATTGACGCTAGATAAACCTGCAGCCTTTAGCTCTGCTGCTTTTTCCTTTAACAGACAGCCATTGGTGGTCATGGTCACATCTTCAATTCCAGGGATCTGCGTCAATTCTTTAATCAGGACTTCTATGTCTTTTCTCACCAAAGGCTCCCCGCCGGTTACTTTTACCTTGCGGATTCCCAGGCGTGCACCTGCCTCACAGATTCTAACGATTTCCTGATAGGTGAGAATGTCCTCGTGGCGAAGAGGGGCAATCCCCTCCTCAGGCATACAATAAAGACACCTTAAATTACACCGGTCTGTTACGGATATCCGGATATAATCAATGGTTCTGTTACAGCTATCTTTCATAGTCCGTCCCCCTGCTGCCTAAGTCCTTTTCATAAAGTCCGCTTTTCCCGCCATCCTTTTTCAAAAGGCATATATCACTGAGGATCATCCCTCGGTCCATGGCCTTACACATGTCATAAATAGTCAGCAGTGCTATATTCACTCCTGTTAAGGCTTCCATCTCCACGCCAGTCTTACCCTGGGTTTTGACCGTACAAACTGCCTCTACCGAAAACCTTTCCTCATGAAGCACAAAATCCACAGCGCATTTTGTAAGCATTAGACCATGGCACAATGGGATCAGCTCAGAAGTCCTTTTGGCTCCCATGATACCGGCCACCCTGGCCACTCCCAGAACATCGCCCTTTTTTGCGGTACCAAGGGAAATAGCTTCAAAAACCTCCTGGTTAACCGTAATAAACCCATGGGCAACGGCGATCCTGTCTGTCTCCGCCTTTTCTCCTACATCTACCATGCGGGCATTTCCCTGTTCATCAAAATGTGTCAGTCCATTCATATTGTTGTTCAACCTTTCTCCTGTAGTGCCTTACCAGCCCTTTCCGAAGCCGCAGTTTGGATAAGTGCATACGTCGCAGGAGAGGCAAAGCCCTCCCTTGCCCAGCTTATCAAGATCTTCCTTTGTTACCGGATCATCCGCCATAAGTCTTGGAAGCACCAGATCAAATACGGTCCTCTTGGAATACATCACGCAACCAGGAAGTCCGGCTATGGGAATGTTTTTCCCATCCTCTCTGTAATAGGAAAGTAAGAACATGGCTCCCGGCAGCACCGGAGCACCGTAGGAGATCACCTCCGCACCTGTATTCCGGATTGCCAGAGGAGTCTTGTCATCCGGGTCCACGCTCATGCCTCCGCTGACAAGCACCATGTCAGCTCCTTTACGGATAAGGTCAAGGATCGCCTCCGTGGTATGCTCCGGATTATCATCGGTGACTGTCTGCCCAAGAATCTGGCCGCCCAGCTCTTCCACCTTGGCCTTTAATACAGGTCCAAAAGAATCCTTTATTCTGCCATGGAATACTTCGCTTCCTGTGGTTACGATTCCCACCTTTTTATCCAGATAAGGCAACACGGCAAAGATCTTCTTACCGGCGCAAACCTCTCTTGCTTCTTCCATCTTTTCCTTTTCAATGACAAGAGGGATGATCCTTGTCCCGCAAAGCTTGTCTCCAGGCTCAACAGGAGTATTAGGGTGTCTGGAAGCGATCATCATGTTCCCTAAGCTGTTTATTTTATCTAAAAGCCCGGTATCTATTTTTAACAAGCCCCGAACAGTTGATTTCAATTCAATTTTACCTTCCTTTACCTCGCTGCGATCCATATGATCACCAATACAAAGGCTGCAAAGGATTTCAGCCGCTTCATTTTCATGATAAAGAGAATCATCCTTTTCCCAAACATATATGTGTTCTTTTCCCATGGACAGCAGCACCGGAATATCCTCCTCTGTCACCACATGTCCTTTTCTGAATCTTGCATCCTTCATGACTCCCGGTATAATCTGAGTCATATCATGACAGAGAACCTGTCCTACCGCATCGACTGTCTTGATTTCTTTCATGTTCCCTCTCCTTTCGTTCTTGGCATAATTATGTTATTCTCAAGTAAGAATATCCATCTTTGCAGAAAAGTTATATCCTTTCATTATATCATTTGGGAAAATATTTGTAAAATAATTCTTCCACTGCTGCTTCTGCTTCCTCTGCAAAAGCCAGATATTGGTTCAAGAATTTTTCACCTTCCTCAGTTAAAACGGTGGTTCCCCCATTTTCCCCACCTCTTTTTCCTTCCATCAGGGAAAATCCAAGATCCTCTTCCGCTCTGTTAATAATCTTCCACGCTTTCGAATATGCCATATGCAGTTCCTGGCAGGCAGCTGAAAGGGACCCCCTCTCCCTGACAAGCTTCATTAAAGATGCCATTCCAGGACCGAAGTTGCGCTCATCATAGTAAACGCGGAGTTTTAAATGATACTTAAGCGTTCGTTCCTCTTTTTTTATTTCTTCCATTCTGATCCTTTTCTATGATGTAAAGAAACTGGTCATCACACAGCGCCCGGCCCATTCTTCACCCAGGCATTCCATAACACGGAGCCCATCGGACAGCCTGTTTTCATGATCAGCCTTATTTAACAAAATCCGGTATTCCATGGATTCTGCTCCCTTTCTGGTTCCATTGCTGCTTACAAGAATCCTGGCTGCCTGGTCCGGTGTAATAAGACTTTTTCCTGTCTGCCAGCCAAATGCCGATTCTGCCAGCTCCCACCGGAAGCACTTCTCTTCCCAGGGGCTTCCAATGGCATCAAGGCCGGCACAACCGATCACTCCATGGGTGCCTTTTAAAAGTACAGGCTCCCCTTCCTTTGGGATCTTTAAAGGCAGACGTTTTGCTCCGTCCGCCTCTATAAGAAGCACATCGGTAAGACTTGAAAGCTGCTCCAATTCCTGGAGAGCCATCCCCTTTAATTTGCCCTCAGCTGCAGGCTGCCCCGTCACCAGAACCTGGCCTGCATGGCCAGAATGCCACTCTTCCCTGTCTTTTAAGAAATCTTTTACAGTATCGGCCCGGTCTGCCAGCACTACCTTTCGGTCTTCAGGGTAGAATATATGGGTGCTGGTGGTAACAATCACACGTTTTCCCATGGCCGCCAGTTCATCGGCCAGGGAAAACATGGTGGTGGTCTTACCGCCGCCGCCGGTTAAGCAAATGACCATATGATCCTTAAGTGGAAATCCCAGGGCTTCCCACAGAGAATCCCGCCTTGTCACAGCCGGTTTTTCACCACAGCTATGAAAGGTATAGACATTCTTCAATCCCATGATTACAGCTCCATACGGCTCTTTCTTGGAACATAAGAACCGGTTTTCTCCAATACGACCTTACCGTCTTTAGCAGCAAGACAGCCCTTTAAGAATACAAGTTCCGCTTTTCCCTTTACAGAGGTTCCTTCAAAAGGACAATAATCCACATTTGCCACCTGGTTTTCTACAGACATCGTCCACTGAACCTCCGGATCCCACACAACGATATCCCCATCGCTTCCTGGAGCAATAGCCCCTTTCTGTGGATAAACGCCGTAAAGCTTTGCCGGATTCTCTGACAGCACTCGGCACATCTGCTCCAGCTTTAAGTTATGCTCCAGCACACCGAAGCTGTATATGAGAACAGGACGGGATTCCACGCCCGGCATTCCATTTGGAATCTTTGTAAAATCTTCTTTTCCCGCCGCCTTCTGGCTGGTGGTAAAGCTGCAGTGATCCGTAGCGATAGTCTGGATATGATTCTTAAGAAGAGCATTCCACAGCCTGGTACTATCCTTTTCTTTTTTAATGGTGGGAGAGATCACATACTTGCTGCCCTCAAAGCCGGGGAGGTCATATACGCTCTCATTAAGAAGCAGATACTGGGGACAAGTTTCCAGATAAATCTCCTGTCCGCGCTCCCTGGCATATTTCACTTCCTGATAACCCTCGCCTGAGCTTAAATGGACGATGATCACCGGAGCATCTGCAAGGCCTGCGATTTTTAACAGCCTGCCAATGGCTTCCGCCTCTACAGCTGCCGGTCTGGTCTTTTTATGGGAGCTGACAGACAAATTACCTTTTGCCTTCTCTTCTTCCACCAGTGCTTCTATGAGTCCCATATTTTCACAATGGATACCGGCAATTCCGCCGACTTCCTTTAACCGCTTCAGCACCTGATAGATTTTCTTATCATTTAAGTACATCTCATCATAAGTCATGTATAGTTTGAAAGAGGTTACGCCGCCAGCAACAATTTCTTCCAATTCCTTGCTGATAGAAGGGTTCCAGTCGGAGATCGCCAGGTGGAATCCATAATCACAGGATGCGTTTCCATCTGCTTTTTTATGCCAGTTTTCCAGAGCTTTCTCCAGGGTCTCTCCCTGATACTGGGTAGCAAAATCAATGATCATGGTAGTTCCGCCTGATAAAGCGGCCTTTGTTCCTGTTTCAAAATCATCTGCCGTCACCGTACCTGCCACATGAAGATCAAAATGCGTATGCGCATCGATAAACCCTGGGAACAATAGCTTTCCCGTTACATCAATCAACTCTGCTTCTTCATCCCGGATCCCTGCTTCCACTGCCTGGATCTTTCCCTCATCCATGAGTACATCCGCCTGGATCAGGCCGCTTCCAGATACTACTGTTCCACCTTTTAATAGTGTTTTCATTAAATATCTACTTCCTTTCTTTCAGCTGCCAACATGTTCAAAGCTTGAAAGGCGCAGGGAGAAACTCATTCTCCAACTGCGCCGATTCATTGCCAATACAATTACTTATTCTTTTATTTCCGGGTTTTTATTATCCTAAGATATAGTCGTAGTCACTGCAGACAGTTTCCATAACTTTTCTAAGTCCTTCCGGAATTACGCTGTCCTTTTCGCCGGCTTTCCAATTGAGAATATTTCCAAGGTAACGCACCTTGCAAGCGGCTGTTTCCTTATCTAATACAACAAAGCCTTCATTTTTGCTGTTCTCCATATCAGCTTCGTTGGCGAATAAGGTAAACTTATCCAGGTAAGGAGCGCTGTCATATGGACAGAAGCTCTTACAGTTTCCGCACTCATTGCACATATAGTCCACATGGACGATCTGGTGCATGGACAGGCCAGGAATATTCAGTGCCAGGTTTGCACGGTTTGGACAGACCTCAGCACAGTTCTCGCAGACATTGGAGCAGCCAAGACATCTGGCATCTTCTACCTTATAGTCCCTGGTTCCTTCAAGAATACCACGCTTGTCATAGATCTTGTCTAAGTTTTCTACGGTATCATCAAAGTCCACAGCAGCTTTCTTGCCTAAAATTGCTTCGGCAGCTACGCGGGCATCTCTCATAGCCTCTACTACAGTAGCCGGTCCATAGAGTCCGTCACCTACCACATAAACTCCTGCAGCGCTTGTTTCTAAAGTTTCCTCATTTACAAGGACTTTGCCGCGGTTGCTTACGTTAATGCCGTTTGCTTCATAGAATTCTGTAGGAACCTGCTCGCCTACTGCAGCGATTACTGTATCAGCAGGAATCTCCACGGTTTCTTCTGTTTCTACAATGCCTCTTCTGCCGGTTGCATCGGTATCGCCAAGCTTCATTACTTTGCAAAGGAGCTTTCCGTTTTTAAGCTCTACTGGGGACAGCAGTTCCTTGAATTCCACGCCGTCTTCCAATGCCATCTCTAATTCTTCCTCATCTGCAGGCATATAACGTTTGGTTCTGCGGTAAACCAGGTAGGAGTGCTCCACGCCTTCTGTTCTCTTTACTGCTCTGGCTGTATCCATAGCAGTGTTGCCGCCGCCGATGACAACTACATTTTTACCAATGTTTAATTTTCCGTCGGTCTCCTTAAACTGAGCCAGGAAATCTAAAGCATTTATGGTTTCTCCTGCCTCAAGCTTTAACACGCCTGGTTTGGACGCGCCTGTAGCAAGGATGATATAATCAAATCCTTCCTTCTTTAAGGCTTCTAAATCTGTCACTTCAGCATTTAATCTTAACTCAGCACCATATGCCAGAGACAGAGCTGCATCTTTGTCAATTGCGTCATCCGGAATACGGAATCCAGGAATCACATGTTTTACCACGCCTCCCAGGCTGCCGCTCTTTTCAAAAATAGTTGCAGGCATTCCGTTCTTTGTCAGGAAATAAGCTGCTGCAAGACCAGCCGGGCCGCCGCCTACTACTGCGGTCTTCTTGCCCTTCAGTTCGCCTGCTTTAATCTCCTTCATAAACGCATCATATCCGCCTTCTGCACATACCAGTTTGACTCCGCGGATATTTACCGGATCTTCATAATAATTCCGGTTACACTTGCTCATACAGTTATGGGCACAGATGGTTCCGGTTATGAATGGAAGCGGATTCTTTTCTGCGATTACCTTCATCGCATCCTCGTATTTGCCTGCGCCGGAAAGCTGTAAATAGGTGGTGATATCCTGATGAATGGGACATCCTTCCTTACATGGAGCCACATAGCAGTCAATAAGGGGAACACTCTTAGGCATCTTCCTGATAGGAAGTGGTTTTACTGCCTTTTTATGATGAGGATCATGAACTGCATCTGCTGCCAGTTTTGCTGTCTTTTCCGGATCAACTCCAGTAAACTCTACATTGCCGCCTTCCAGCTTCTCTGCGATCTGGAACAATCTCTGATAACCGCCTGGCTTTAAAAGAGTGGTTGCCACGGTTACAGGCCAGATTCCTGCATCTACAATATCCTTGATGTTGTGGTAATCTGCACCGCCTGAGAAGGAAATTCTTAACTTTCCGCCAAATTCCTTTGCCAGTCTTGCTGCCAGAGTAATGGAAAGAGGATATAAGGACTTTCCGGACATATACATCTCTTCGCTGGGAAGTTCATTATTTTTTACATCAACCGGGAAGGTGTTGGTAATCTTTACACCGAATTCCAGATTCTTTTTCTCTGCCAAAGCCATAAGGGTCTTTAACATAGGAATTGCATCCTCGTACTGTAAGTCATCAAGGAAGTGGAAATCGCCGAATGATACATAATCATATCCCATATCATCCATGGTCTTTCTTGCGAATTCATATCCAAGAAGAGTCGGGTTGCATTTAATGAAAGTATTCAGTCCCTTTTCTTCGATCAGATAAGTAGCAATTCTCTGAATCTCCTGTGGAGGACATCCGTGAAGAGTGGAAAGGGTTACGGAATTACAGATTTCGGAAGGAATGCTCTCGATATCTTCTTTGGTCACGTTCTTAAACTGATCTAAATGATCGTTAAGATATGTTATGCAGTCCTTAAACATCTCTGTATCTTTTGCATCCTTCATGTTATCGATAAAGGAGTTTACCTTCGGAGATTTAATTCCTTCCAGATCATATCCAACGCTCATGTTGAACTGGAAGCCATCCATTGCTCCAAGGCCGTATTCTTTGGCAATGACGTGAAGCAGGATCCATGCCTTGATGTATTCGTCCTGAGCCTGTGGAACATAAAGTTCTGTAGACCACTCACAGTTATAGCACTCGTCATCTGCCTTAATACATGGTTTGCTTACAGGCAGATCTTCTCCGTCTAAGAGCTGAACCGTCTTTAATTCAAAGAAACGGCTTCCGGCATAGTAGGAAGCTACAATATTCTGTGTAAGCTGGGTATGAGGGCCGGCTGCCGGTCCCATAGGTGATTCCAGAGTACGTCCGAATATTTTACGGTTGTTTTTCTCGTCTGCTTTATAAGGTCTGTATACTCCAAAAACAGTATCATTCTTTCCTTGTTCTTTAACGATCCAGTCCACTAATTGCCCAAAGGGCATTGGGGTCATTCTATCTCCCATGTTTTACCTCCTGTAACGGGGTTGTCCGCTATCATTCTGCGGGCACCCCTACGTGTATATTCTATATTTGTACATTCTATATTGTATATATTACTCTTTTTATTGAATTTATGAAAGTAGTATTACCTGGAATTAATCCGGTTTGCCAGTTCTGCTGCAGCCTGTCTGCAGTCTGCCATTACCTTTTCTTCATCAATAGCGGTAAGGATACGATCTTTCATCAGCACTTTTCCGTTACCTACTGTGGTTACTACGCTGCGTCCTGTCATTCCGAAAAGGATATGGCTGTTGCAGTTATCCCCATTCATTGGTGTTAACGGAATATAGTCGGTAACGATCACGTCTGCTGCCGCACCTTCTTTTAATACGCCCAAAGGTTTCTTAAAGTAACGGCCTGCAATCTTTGCATTTCCTTCAAACAGCATCTTAGGAACTTCGCCCCATGCCGCATTCGGATCGCATAAGTGATGTTTATGCAGTACATTGGCCACTTTATAGGATTCGGTCATGTCGTGAGTATAACCATCAGTTCCCAGACCTGTTAATATTCCTCTGTGAACCAGTTCCATGGTTGGCGGGCATCCGCAAGCATTGCCCATGTTGGATTCCGGATTGTGAACTACCATGGTATCCGTATCCTTAATCAGCTGCATCTCATGAGGATTGATATAAATGCAGTGTCCAAGAAGAGTCTTTTCTCCCAGGATATTGCAGTCCATAAGACGGTCTACAATTCGTTTGCCGTATTTCTTTAAGCAGTCATGAAGATCTTCAATTCCTTCTGCTACATGGATGTGGTAACCAACACCCTCAGGCTTATGGGAAGCGGCAAGCTCCATGGTCTCATCAGAAATGGTGAACTGGGCATGCATACCCATCATTCCTGCGATCATATCGCTGTCATCTGCTAACGCATGCTTAATAAATGCTTCATTTTCCAGAACTGCTTCTTTTGCTTTCTCTTTGCCATCCCGGTCAGAAACCTCATAGCACAAACAGGAACGGACACCGGTCTCTCTTGCTGCCTCTTCAATCTTAAACAGAGAATCTGTAATATGGCCGAAGCTTGCATGATGGTCGAAGGTTGTCGTCACACCGTTCTTAATGGAATCAATGTAAGTCGCCATGGCGCTTAACCGTGTTTCTTCTAATGTAAGGTTACGGTCAATGGTCCACCACATTCCGTCCAGAATCTCTAAGAATCCGTGAGGATCATATCCATTGATACTTAAGCCTCTGGCAAATGAGCTGTAAATATGTTCGTGGGCATTAATAAAGGCTGGCATGATAACTCCGCCCTTTGCATCAATATACTCCGCATCCGGGTATTCTTTCTTCATGTCATCCGTGGTTCCAACTTTGCGGATCACGTTCCCTTCCATAGCAACTGCACCGTTCTCAAAAAACGGATTTTGGGGGTCTCTTGTAATCATTCTTCCATTACCGATAATTAGCATGTTTCCATCTCCTTTTTTTCCATTTTCTAACATAATTTAGGTTAAACCATAAAATATTCAACTGTACAAACCTCACATAGGGACCTGCTCTATGCCTGTACTAAAATTCTGCAATCTGCTTATACTCACTCCTATAATTCTCCATTTTCTATACAGATTACACCATAAATCCCTCACTAGGTACAGTGTATCATTTCATATAAAGAAATGCAAGTGAAAAATACAAAAAAATTTTAGCGAACCTAAAAAATTTTTAGAAAACCACTTGTAATTTTAATTTTTTATGCTATGATGAGTGTATAAGATGTTCCGATGAGGGGAGGGCAAACGATGGATTCAAAGCTTGAACTGCTGACGCAGATCGCACGTGGAATTGCTACTCATTTTGGTAACAACTGCGAGGTAGTTATCCACGATATAAGGAAAGAAGATATAGAAAGTTCTATTGTCTATATTGAAAACGGCCAGGTAAGCAACAGAAAGCTGGGGGATGGTCCCTCTGAAATCGTTCTGGAAACGTTAAAAAAGAACCCGGATCTTTTAAAAGACCGCTTATCCTATTTAACTAGAACCGATGATGGCAGGATCTTAAAATCCAGCACCATGTATATAAGAGGGAAGAACAACACCATTGATTATATTCTGGCCTTAAATTATGATATCACAGGCCTGCTTACCATAGACAATTCCCTAAAATCTCTTCTCTCCACCTCGGAAACAGAAGACGATGAGAAGCAGCCAAAAAGAATCACTCATAATGTGAATGATCTTCTTGATGCACTGATCGAACAGTCTGTTGCCTTGGTTGGAAAACCTGTCGCTCTTATGAGCAAGGATGACAAAGTTGCAGCGATTCAGTATTTAAATGATGCCGGAGCTTTCCTTATTACTAGGTCAGGCGACAAGGTTTCCAATTATTTTGGCATATCCAAATTCACTTTATACAGCTATATGGATACAAATAAAGAAAAGTAATATATTAATGTAGAAAAAGGAGAATGAAAAATCATGAAACCAATCCAATGGGTTGTAAACACCATGCCAAAGACCGATGATAAAAATTTACCGGTTATGGCCACTGATGAAATCAAGAAGGCAAGAGTATTCCACGAAAGCTTTCCACAGTACAGCAAGACTCCTCTTGCAAAGCTGGATCACATGGCTGATTATTTAGGCCTTGGCCAGGTTTACATGAAAGACGAATCTTACCGGTTCGGCTTAAATGCATTCAAAGTATTAGGCGGATCCTTTGCGATTGCAAAGTACATTGCACAACAGACTGGAAAAGATGTTTCTGATCTTCCTTACAGCGTGCTTACATCTGACGCATTAAGAGAAGAGTTTGGCCAGGCAACCTTCTTCACCGCTACCGACGGAAATCACGGACGTGGTGTTGCATGGGCAGCAAATCGATTAGGCCAGAAATCTGTAGTCTATATGCCTAAGGGCTCTACAATTACCCGTTTCAACAATATTAAAGCAGAAGGCGCTACTGTTACCATTGAAGAAGTCAACTATGACGAATGCGTCCGTATGGCTGCAGATGCCGCTTCCAAAACAAAGAACGGCGTTGTGGTACAGGATACTGCCTGGGATGGTTACGAAGAGATTCCTGCCTGGATCATGCAGGGCTACGGAACCATGGCACTGGAAGCAAATGAGCAGCTTGAGGAATACGGCTGCGACAGACCGACCCATGTATTTGTTCAGGCTGGTGTAGGTTCTCTTGCAGGTGCTGTTCAGGGTTATTTTGCAAACCGTTATCCTGAGAATCCTCCTAAGGTTGTTGTTGTGGAAGCTGATGTGGCTGACTGTCTCTATAAGGGTGCAAAAGCCGGCGACGGAGAGATCCGCATTGTAGACGGCGATATGCAGACCATTATGGCCGGCCTTGCCTGCGGAGAGCCAAACACAATTTCCTGGGATATCTTAAAGAATCACGTAGATACCTTTGTATCTGCTCCTGACTGGGTAGCTGCCCAGGGCATGAGAATGCTTGCCGCTCCTATCAAAGGTGATACACCGGTAACTTCCGGTGAATCAGGCGCTGCTCCTTTCGGAGTTCTTGCCTGCATCATGCTTCTTGATGAATACAAGGAGTTAAAAGAGCATTTAGGACTTAATAAGGATTCAAAAGTTCTCCTCTTCTCTACTGAGGGTGACACCGATCCAGAACGTTACAAAGCAATTGTCTGGGACGGAAAAGAACGATAATAACTTATATAAAAAATATGGAGGACAACAAAATGGATTACAACAAAATCAAAGAAGCAGCACAGAATTATCAAGCTGACATGACAAAATTCTTACGGGAAATCGTTAAATTCCCAGGCGAGAGCTGTGATGAAAAGGCTCATATCGACCGTATCGCAGAAGAAATGCACAAGTTAGGTTTCGACAAAGTAGAAATCGACGGCATGGGTAACGTATTAGGTTATATGGGAACCGGCAAAACTTTAATCGGCTTTGACGCTCACATCGATACCGTTGGTATCGGTAACAAGAACAACTGGAACTTTGATCCATACGAAGGCTATGAGAACGAAACAGAAATCGGCGGCCGCGGCGTATCCGATCAGTGCGGCGGTATCGTATCTGCAGTTTACGGCGCAAAGATCATGAAAGATTTAGGTCTTTTAAACGACAAGTTTACCGCTTTAGTTGTTGGTACGGTTCAGGAAGAGGACTGTGATGGTCTTTGCTGGCAGTACATTATCAACGAAGATAAGGTTCGTCCTGAATTCGTTGTTTCCACAGAGCCTACTGATGGCGGCATCTACCGCG